>JADMIO011417948.1_pt1 | contig 96166 bp, 90 predicted proteins | sample 8958161 | NCBI WGS metagenome assembly JADMIO01 (sample SAMN16585339, study PRJNA669376) | soil metagenome | isolation source: Crop rotation soil | place: USA: Cullars Rotation, Alabama | collected 2011
CGACAACTTGTCCACGTGGAATTCTAAGCTTAGGATCCCAATGTGCTGGAAAGAAGTGTACTGGGTTCAATTTTAGCCAGGCAAGATCGATTGGAGGAGGCTCAAAGTGCCCTCGAACTCGCAGCTCAACTTGGCTATGAAGACCCTTATGTGTTTGTAAACAGAGCAGAAATTGCTCTGCGTCAAGGGAGACTTTCAGAGGCTCTGGGAGACTTAGAGCGTGTTTTGGAAGGCGACAACAGCACAAAAGCTGCCGCCAGAGCAAAAGCCATGCTTGATACAGTAATGCAGTCCATCCGGTTGGCACAGGGCCAAAATGATGTATGAAATGCCGCGATGGAAAGCGGCTTTTTAGAGAACCCTGAGAATTGGAACGATTGGCGTTGGCAGTTGCGCAACTCAATTCGTGATCCGTCTGCGCTCTCGAATTATCTGACGCTGTCTCAAGAAGAATCACAAGGCCTGGCCGCGCTGTCATCTGATGATTTACCCTTACGCATTACGCCTTACTTCCTCGAGCAAATGAGCAAAGGCGATGAAAACTGCCCTTTGCGCATGCAAGTGGTCCCACGCGCGACAGAATTTGTAGAAGACAATTCGCTGCGCAGAGATCCGCTTGGCGAAGAGGCTCACGAGGTCGTTCCTCACCTTGTCCATCGTTATCCTGACCGCGTTCTTTTGCTTATTACCGATCGCTGTGCGACTTATTGCCGATTCTGCACGCGTAAACGCTGGGTGGGACAGGGGCCATCGCCGCGGTCTGAACATTTATCACAAGCCCTCGAATATATCCGTACGCATGAAGCCATCGAAGAAGTGATTATCTCTGGTGGTGATGGGCTTTTGCTCCCTGACGAGATTTTGCGAGATCTCTTTGAGAAAATCCGCGCTATCAAACACATTCAGATTATTCGTATGGCGACGCGCATGCTTGCATTTGCGCCCATGCGATTCACCGACGACCTTATCGCTATTATGCGCGAGTTCCAGCCTCTGTACCTGCTAACGCATTTCAACCATGAGTTAGAGCTTGGGGGCGAGACTGCAAGAGCAATCTCGCGACTTGTTGACGCAGGCATTCCCGTTGTCAATCAGACCGTTCTTATGCGCGGTATCAATGACAGGCGTGACGCCTTGGTGGGACTCTTTAAGAGATTGGTGCGACTTCGCGTTCGCCCTTACTATTTGCATCAGTGTGATGTGGTCAAAGGCTCTTCTGCGTTTCGTGTTCCGCTTGATGAGGCTGTAAAACTTTATTCTGACCTGCGCGGGCATGTCTCTGGCTTGTGCCTTCCAACCTTCGTCGTGGACATTCCGGGCGGTTTCGGCAAAGTTCCAATGACGCAAAGTCCAATTGAACGTCGCGATGATAATAACGTATACCTGCGTGGCTTTGACGGCGAGATAGCTGCCTACCCGGTATCGTGAGGGAGCATGACTCAAACAGCATTGATAACAGGCGCCTCAGGTGGCATTGGACTTGAGCTCGCCAAAATTATGGCTCGCGATGGCTACAACCTTGTGCTCGTTGCGCGTTCTGTTCAGAAACTGGAAGAGTTAGCAGCGAGTTTGCGGCCAAAAGTTCAGGTTCTCGTTGTTCCTGCCGATTTGGCGACCACCGATGGTCCTTCCAAAGTCTTCGCCGCAACACAGCAAGCCAATATGGAGGTTGATGTTTTGGTAAACAACGCAGGCTATGGGAACTTTGGAGACTACGAAGACATTCCGCTCGAAGAGGAGCTAGGGCAATTGCAGCTCAATGTTGTCTCGCTAAGCCTTCTGACAAAGTTATACGCGCCCGGCATGATTAAGCGTAAGCGCGGTCACATTCTCAATCTTGCTTCAACTGCTGCGTTCCAGCCGGGTCCGCTGATGGCGGTGTACTATGCCACCAAAGCCTATGTGCTTTCCTATTCGCTGGCGCTCGCCAACGAGTTTCGACCAAAGGGTGTTTCGGTGACTTGCTTATGCCCAGGGCCTACGCAAACGGGCTTTCAACATCGCGCCTCACTTGAAGAGTCGAAGCTCATGAACATGGCTTATATGGATGCGAGATCCGTTGCAGAGCAGGGTTATCGGGCAATGCTTAAGGGCAAACCGTTGAAAATCAATGGTAAGCTGAATTGGATTTTGGCTCAAACAACGCGCTTTTTCCCGAGAACTTGGATTGCGGCGATTACAAGACGATTACAGGAACGTCGCTCGCGCTAGCGTGATTTCGGCCGAGAAATAGGCGACGAATAAGGTCTCGTGATAATTTCGTTTGATGAAGTGGTGGGCAGGAACGAGCGGCTTTAGCTACAAGGAATGGAAGGGGATTTTCTATCCTGAGAAGCTGGGTTCCACCGAATGGTTAAAATTTTACGCATCCAAACTTAATGCTGTTGAAATCAACAACACATTCTATCGTTTCCCCAAAAAGTCGATGTTGGAAGGATGGACCGAGCAGGTAGGGGCAAGGTTTCGATTCGTCTTAAAGGCGCCCAAGCGAATTACGCATTACCGAGCGCTCAAAGACTGTGAGCAGGACACAAAGGATTTTTGTGCTCTCGCGCAAACGCTTGGGCCACGTCTTGGCGCCATTTTGTTTCAGCTGCCTCCGACGCTTCCTGGTGATCCCGAGAGGCTAGAGAAGTTTCTGGCTGCCGTTCCAGAATCAATGCCATGCGCATTTGAGTTTAGACATGCCTCTTGGATTGAAGATGATGTGCTGAAGCTGCTGCGAGCGCGTAACTGCGCGCTGTGCATATGCGACACGGATGAAGTGCCGAATCCGAAGATCATCTCTACGGCTGATTTTGGATATGTGCGGTTACGAAAGGAAATGTACACGGATGCTGAAATCGCATTGTGGAAAGAAGAAATTGAGAAGGCTAAGTGGAAGCAAGTCTTCGTATTCTTAAAGCACGAAGATGGGGCGACCGGCCCAAAACTTGCCAAAAAGTTTCTTTAGCGTCATTCCGCACCTCTACCCGGCTACGCGTCGAGGCAAAAATATTGTTTTACTCTAGATGCCGTGTCAAGCACGGCATGACAAGGCGGTCAGATCTCGATGATGCCTTGTCTGATGCCTTCAGTCACCGCTTCAACGCGGTTGGTGACGTCGAGCTTCTGATAGATATGCTCAAGGTGTGTGCGAATCGTAGCTTTGGAAAGCCCCAAAACAACTGCCGCTTCATTGTTGCTCAGACCCTTTGAGATCATTTGCAAACATTCGAGTTCGCGTTCAGTCAGTTGACGACGTCGCGTTTCATGCGGCGATGAGTGCTCATCTCTAATCAAGAGGCCTTCTGGCGGCAATCCTTCTTCCGGCATGCGGAAAAACTTGAGCAGGTTGCGCGCGAGAGTCGGCTGAATGACAGTTCCACCCTGGCTTACGTCAACAATGGCTTCGACGATTTTGGAAGCCTCAGCGCCTTTCAACAAGTAGCCAGATGCGCCTGCGCGAATGGCTTCAAGTACTTTGTCTTCTTCGTCAAATACCGTAAACATGAGTACTTCAACTGACGGATGGTGAACCTTCAACCATCGCGTTACATCAATGCCGCTCATCTGAGGAAGGCCTAAGTCGCAGAGCACGACGTGAGGAAGTCTATCGAGTGCAGAAATCTTCTCGATCGCTTCCTCTCCAGAAAGCGCTGTGTCAACGATGGAAATTTCCTTAAAACTCTCCAGCAGCTTAAGCTGATTTCGAAGAATTTTAGGCTGGTCCTCGACCACGAACAGTCTGATAGTGTTCATGCGCTTTCCGTAAGAGTTAAGGGCTTTATAGAGAACATAATTTGCGCCTAAAAGCAAATTCTTTAGGCGTTGCAGGCTCGAAAGGTTGCGCAAGTGCCCTTGTTGGGAACGGATTCAATTGCGAACTCAGCACCCATTTTTTTGGCGCGCTCTTTCATGTTGAGCAAGCCATAATGCAACGGTTTCGTTTCGCTCATGTCGAAGCCTTTACCGTCGTCGACGATTTTGAGAGATATGTCACCATTCGTAAAAGCGACATCGATCTTTACTTCTTTCGCTTGAGCGTGTTTAGCTACATTGTTGAGGCACTCTTGCAAAATTCGAAAGAAAGTCAGCTCTGTTTCGTGGCTTAGCGATTGGGGCTTCCCGACTATCTCTAATGCGATAGGGATTTTGTGCCGCAAGGAAAAACTTGCGCAAAAATTCTTAAGTTGCGGAATGAGCTGAAAATCACCGCGCATCATCGTCAGTGCTCGCCTCACATCGTCGATGGCCTCTTCTGCTGCAGCTTTGAGCTCGATTACTTCAACGCGCGCACGCGGCGACAAGTCATCAATGGTCAGCAGATATTCGCTTTGAATAATGATCGCAGACAGCGTTCCCCCAACACCATCATGAATCTCTCGGGCGAGGCGATTGCGTTCTTCGACGACGGCAAGTTTGCCAAGTTGGCGCTGGAGCTTCAAAATATCGCGGTTTTGTTTTTCTTCATGACTCAGATTGTAGGTAGTCATGTACACAACAATGCCGTGAATCAAGCCATACGCCATAACCACGAACAACTCGTTTTTCCCGAAATCTTTGCCGGCAATGAGTGGGTGCAAGAGCGTGATGAGGGGCAAAGACATAAGTGGTGGGATGAGTGTGTAGGCGTTATTAAATAAAAGCGAGAACAGTACCGTAAAGATTGGCGTTAGGGCCATAAGAGGACTAAAAAGCCCTCCAGTCAAAAGGATGACTCCGATGAGCCATAGAACATCGAGGTTCAGGGTAATAAAATGAACCCATCGCCCAAAACGCTCACTTGAAGTAAATTTGAGCGAAACAATCGCGTAGGAAAGCGAGAAGAGAGTTGTGAGGGTAGCTAGCCATTGGATGTGTTCTGGCCAGTCGCCGAGCCACTCACTTCGAAAAATGAGAAAGGTGTTGAGGCCTACGAGACCAATGCGGACCCAAAATAGTGAATGCGCACGCGATGAAAACCCGCGCCTTAAGCGCTCGACTTCGACTGTGCTGAGCTTAAGCATCTTTGTCATTCCGCTTCTCGCGCTTTGGGAGCCTGCAAAATAATCGGTACATCGCGAACGGCTCCCTTTCTCACTTCGATGTTGTGAGCGCATCCATGGCCAATTATCGCGTTGGTATCTGGGTCACTCACAGAAACTAGGACAAATAGCCTCTTTTGCGCTGGAATATGTCCAACCTGAATTGTCGCGAAGCCGTCTGCTTCGAAATCTGAAAGAGATTGGGACAGGAATTGGGCACCCTGAATTTCATCATCTGATTTCAGTGATTTGAGGAGAGAGTCGCAGCTGTTGTCTCCATGGTCTTCAAGGGTATACACCTTCACAAGCCCAAGACCGCCGAGCGACTGAGAAGGCGTTTTGTTCCCACAAGAAGCAAGAAAGGCGCAGAGTAAGAGCGTAAAACCTTTCATCCTTCGCTCCTTATTCGTAGTCGTTATAGAGTTTGAGCCTAAGAGTGCCTTCGTTCGGCGTCGAATAAACGAGTGCAATCGCGACTATTCCTCCGATTGCAGCAGCCGACAAGCCAACCCACAATGCGGCATTCCAGAAGTTTCGCTTTGACTCCTCTGCCTTGAGAAGATCAGCTTTTGCCTTAACGCTTACCAAAAGTGTCAGAGGAAGCGTGCTTTTTCCGATAGTGCCGATGGGTTTTTGATCGCTCGATGTAATCTCGATGAAGTATTCAAAGGTCGTATCATTTTCAAAATACTTAGTTAGGATCGCTGGGATTGTTACTTCGTAGACGTTGCCATCTTTCTTCGTGAAATCGAGTGCTGAGAACTCTGATTTGCCTAGGGGCCGCAAGTGCAATTCCATGCGCGCATTTTTTAAACTTGCGTTCTTGTCGTCGATTTTTATTCGCAGGGCGAATGGCTCTCCAGAAGCCATCTGTTCTGGCGGGATGAAACTGGTTTTGAGCGTTTGTTCGAGCGCGCCCTTTTCACGAAATTTTGCTGCGATGGGTTTAAAACGGTCGAGAACTTTGGGCGAAGCATTAGCCTTGGGCTCGAACGATGGATCCATGACGACTAATTTGATGAGACTCTCATCTGCAAGGGTCGTTTGTCCTTCGCTCAGATGACAAAGTGCCTTGAGCCAATAGAGCTGAGCCCTTAGCTTTGCAGAAAGATCGCTTTTTTCGAGTTGCGTGCTTATTTCTTTTTGTGCTTTGCCATATTCGGCTAGGCCCAAGAGCGCCTCAATGTCAGGAAGCGAGGCGCTCTGTGCGTCAAAGCAGAACAAAAAGACGAATAGACTAAGCCTCAGCCTCTTTATGGGCAAGAGACAGGCTCTTTTTCGCAGGATGTCCTTCTTCAAGGCCGGCTTCGAGAACATCATCAACCACTTTTGCGAAGATAAAGTTAATTTCCTTCCTCACATTAAGTGGAATGTCCAAGAGGTCTTTTTCATTCCGCGCCGGCATGATTACGTTTTTGACACCTGCACGATGGGCCGCCAATACTTTTTCTTTGATACCGCCCACAGGGAGAACCAAGCCCCGCAAAGTCACTTCGCCTGTCATCGCAGTATCGGCACGCGTCCGTCTACCCGTAAGCAAAGAAACAAGAGCTGCAATGATGGTCACACCAGCAGAAGGTCCGTCCTTAGGAATCGCACCAGCCGGGAAGTGAACGTGAAGGTCAGTTCTCTCAAGGAAATGCTGTTCCATTTTCTCTGCGAGTCCGAAATCAAGAGCTCTGCTGCGGATCCAACTCAAGGCTGTCTGCGCAGACTCTTTCATCACGTCACCAAGTTGACCGGTCAAAATGAGCGAGCCTTTTCCTCCCATTCGAGTCGCTTCAATAAAGAGCAAGTCACCGCCGGCAGCTGTCCATGCAAGGCCAGTTGCAACGCCAGGAATTGCAGTTCTCTCTGCGACTTCGTTGTAGTATTTTTCGGGTCCTAAGATCTGAACCAAACGCTCAGCGGTAATCACATCTTTAGGTGAATCCTTAGTGGCGCGACCTTCGGCTACTTCGACCGCGACAGAACGGCAAACGGACGCGATTTCGCGCTCAAGATTTCGAACGCCGGCTTCGCGAGTGAAGCTTTCAGCAACCTTTAGCACTGCCTCGTCGGTGAACTCGATTTGCTTGTCTGTGATGCCGTGCTCCGCAACCTGCTTGGGTATCAAGTGCTGCTTTGCAATGCTTAGCTTCTCTTCAAAAGTGTAACCGGGAAGTTCGATGATCTCCATACGGTCGCGCAAAGGAGGCGGAATCGTTTCGCCTTGATTGGCGGTTGCGATGAACAGAACTTTCGAAAGGTCGTAAGGAACATCCAAATAGTGATCAGAGAAGTTATGATTTTGCTCGGGATCTAAGACTTCCAATAATGCCGACGACGGATCACCTCTAAAATCATGTCCAAGCTTATCGATTTCGTCGAAAAGGAAGACAGGATTGTTTGTCCCGGCCTTCTTCATGCCTTGGACAATGCGGCCTGGTAATGCACCGATATAGGTACGTCTGTGACCACGAATTTCTGCTTCATCACGTACGCCACCGAGTGAAATGCGATGGAATTTACGTCCAAGTGCAGTTGCGATCGAACGTCCGAGCGAGGTCTTACCGACGCCTGGAGGTCCCAAGAAGCACAAGATGGGGCCTTTCATATCGGCCTTGAGCTTACGCACAGCTAAATATTCGATGATGCGCTTCTTGATCTTCTCAAGTCCATAGTGATCCGCATCAAGTTGTGCGCGAGCGTTCTCGAGATCGAGATTGTCTTTACTTGTCTTGTTCCAAGGCAAGTCGGCAAGCCAATCTAAGTAAGTGCGAGCGACCGTGTATTCAGCCTGGCTAGGCTGCATATTACGCATGCGCTTCAGTTCGCGTTTCGCGGCCTTATCTGCTTCTTCAGGCAAGTTTACGGACTTGAGGCGTTTCTCTAGTTCATCAATGCCGCTCTCATCGTCTTCCTTGTCACCAAGCTCTTCCTTAATCGCTTTGAGCTGTTGACGTAGGTAGTACTCTCTTTGGGTCTTGCTCATCTCGCCTTTGACCTGCGAGTTGATCTTGTTGGAGAGTTTGAGCACTTCAAACTGGCGGTTAATTAACTCCAGCACTTTAATAAGGCGCTTCTTCAGATTGATTGATTCAAGCACATCCTGCTTTTCTTCGATCGAAGCATCGATGTTGGCTGTAATCAGATCTGCCAAATGTCCTGGTGAAGTGATGGAGTCGAGCAATTGCTTGGCCATGACCGGGATTTCCGGCAATAGATCAATGACCTCGCGGGCGGTATTGCGCAGGTTGAGTGCAAGCGCATCCACTTCGACATCGGTTTGCCCTTCATCAACGAGCTGCGTCACGCGCGCAGAAAAGAAGGGGTCAATTTGCGTAAATTCATCCAAGTGAAAGCGACTGACACCTTCCACTACGATGTTAAAGCCGTCTTTGCCGGTTCTGGCAAGTTTAATGATCCGCGCTGCAGTTCCGATCGAATACATGTCTTCTGCAGATGGATCGTCGATCTCAGGAGCCTTTTGGGTCACGATACCGAGCAGACTTTTTTCTTGGGTAGCTTCTTCAATGAGGCGTATTGTCTTTGCGCGACCGATGGTCAACGGCATGACAGCGCCCGGAAAGAACACGCTATTACGAAGAGGCAGAATCGGTAGCTCTGAGGGCAGATTACCGTTTTTTGGGTCATCCGAACGTTGTGAAGTCATCGTGCGCTCCTTGCATCAAAAATATAGGGAGAAGACACCAAAAGGCAAGGGCCCCACATGGAATCAATAAGCCTTGATCAAAGGACTGAACGCAAATTCCGGTGGGATAATAACGGAGAAAGTGCCGTCCTTTTGCGAAAACGCTTGCGATATGAAAATAGGAATTCCTGTTTCTTTCTCGATCTCCGGGGCGAAAATTCGAATGAAGGAACGAGGCACTGCCACATCTTTATTCTGACTCAGGAGCTTGCCAGTCATTGCAACAGCCTTTTCGAGGGAGACCTCAATAAAGGAACTTTCAGGAAAGTCGAGAACCTTGGTAAAGTAGGGATAGAAGGAGCCTTCAGGAGGAATTACAGTGATTCGATAACGACCGGAATCAAGAAGAAGTGGAGCAGAAAGTTCTCCCTGCGCATTTGATCTTGCTTCTAGTCTGAGTTCCGCATTCTCAAGAATATTTTCTCTGGCGTTTGAGTTGGCTTTTGCAAATCGACTAAGGAGCACCTGAGCGCCACTAATGGGTGTTTTTTTTCCGTCTGAAATCCGCACTTTTAGCTCAGAGCGCTTATCTAAACGAATATTTAAAGGGCTGGAATTTTCGAAAACCACATCCTTCATCTTTTTGGAGCCCACGATATCATCGTGCTTAGGCACGATCGCGACGTCGTATTTGCCAACGGGAATGAGTACTTGAGCAAGGCCGTTTGCGTCGGACATTGTGGTGCTCTGAATAAATCCATCTTCTACAAGCGAGCGAACGATGAGACGAGCGTCGCGAACAGGCATGCCGTCTGTCCCCGTGATGAGAACTTGCGCTTCTATAAGAGGCTTTGATGGCCCTAGGTCGATTGGGCTGAGTGCGAGCTCCTCTATTTCTGTGATTTTGGGAAGGATTATGCGTTTGGTCGACAAGAAATTGAGTTCACTTGTGTGTTCAATAACGAGTTCAAGTGGGTAAGCTGCCACATCCTCGTGATAGAGCGGTCGAGACAGAAAAACCGTGAATTCGCCGGTCTCACTGAGCCTGCCCAAACTTGATACTTGGCGATTATCCTGCATGACCCTTATCCAGAGTTTATCAGACACAGAAAGCACGCTGCTTGGCGCGTTAACGCGGATTTTTCCATGCACCTTGGTGCCTTGCGCGGGTAGCGTGAATGATCTCGACGTGTCAGCTTCTATGTTAACCTCGAAAAATGCTGGTGCTCTTAACGCGGCCCCTTGAGGGTTAACAACGACAGTATAGCTTTGGCCTGCAACAAGCACTAAAGAGAACTGGCGCTGATTATCGAGATTTGCGCTCAAATATGATCGATTCTTGAGGGGCCCTTTAAAGTGCGTGAATGCTACAATATCGGAATCGAGAGCTGCGTCTTTTTTTGAATCGCTACCAAGGACGGAGCCTTTCAAAGTTACAAGAGGTTTGAGCTTGAGACCTTCTCCGAAAAGCTGAGTGATAGGGACTTCGAAGTGTTGCTGGCCAATAAACATCGACTGTACCGACGACTCGATGTCTACATGCACCACGGCGTTTGGATTGATGAGCTTCAAGGTTATGTCTGAGTCACGTCCGCAGTTGGATAGAGTGACAAGAGAGCCAAGGATGAGCGGGATTTGATGGTATAGTTTCATTTTTTACCCTCAAAGCGAACAAGGTGAGTCAGAAAACCAAATAGACCAATAGACAGAGTCCTCTAAGGCCTGTGGATCGTCAGAATAGCGTGTACTCGGAATGGCGTAAGGACGGTCTGAAACGACAAATTCGAGGAGATGAGAGTTTTCAAAGAAGGAAGGATCCAAGGGAGAATGACCCAGCGCATCCTCTATTTTTTGACGATCCAGCTTCAAACTGATGATCGCACGCTCTCGGTTCTCCGGCTCTATAATGCCTTGCGTCGGGGACAGAAGTATGCCGCTTAAAAACCAAAGGTAGTAGAGTCGGTCTTGCTTATTAAAGTCTCTTACCGGCGGGATTTTGAATTCGATTGCTTTGCAATTGGAAGCGACAGAGACCCTTTTGAGAAACGCCGCAGGTGGCGGACTCACAAATTTTTTGTCAATGAGGGGCGGAAAGTTGACACCTTGATTTAACTCAGTTCGCTGGTCCTGAAAATCCAAACAGGCTGAAAGCATGGAGCACAGCAACAAGCTCTGCATAAGCTTAAACATGGTGGGCCGCCGCATCAGCCCGCTTTTGTTCCTCGAGGTGTCTGAATATCGTCCTCGGATCGATTCCAAGTTCTTTAGCGGCACGCGTTCGATTACCGGCATTCCTTTCGAGTGAATTGGAAATATACTTGTGTCGGAATCGCTCGACAGCTTCACTAAGTGGAATAATAGTATCGTCGCTTGCTGCTGCGATGCTGAGATCGTTCACACCAATGTGACTCTTTTCCGTAAGCATGACAGCCCGAAAGACAACATTTTCGAGTTCCCGGACGTTGCCCGGCCAGCTGTAATTAATCAGCGCGTTTTGCGCTTGCTCGCAAAAGCCCGCAATGTTTTTGCCACTTTGCTTTGCTTGCTTTTGGAGGAAGAAATTAGCGAGCAGAATGACGTCGTTCCCGCGATCCTTAAGCGAAGGAACGTCGATGGGCATTGTATTCAGACTGTAATAGAGGTCTTCCCGAAAAGAGCCGGCCCGTACAAGCGAGAGGAGTTTCTTACTCGTCGCAGCCATAACCCACACATCGCACTGTTCTTCTCTCGTGTCTCCAAGTTTTGTTACCGTTTTATCTGTGATAGCCTTCAGCAATCTAGCCTGGAGCGAGAGCGGGATCTCGCAGATTTCATCGAGGAAGAGGGTTCCTTTGTGTGCTGCCTGAAATTTTCCTCCGCGCGTGAACAACGCGCCCGCGAAAGCGCCTCGAACATGACCAAAAAGCTCGCTTTCCAAAAGGTTTTCAGCAATGGCGTTACAGTTCACTATAATAAAAGGCGATTGGTTTCGTTCCGAGCGTTGATGCAATTCTCTAGCAATGAGTTCCTTCCCGGTTCCTGTCGCGCCCGAAAACAAAATAGGGAATTTCGCATCGCTGGCTTTGGATAAGGTGTGGTAAAGGTCTTGCATCCCTGTGCAATTGCCAATGATGTTCCCAAAACGCGCTTGCTGAAGGCGAGACCTGAGGTCGTCCGCTTCTAAGTTAAGTTTGTTGATGAGAATGGCGTTCTTGACGATGAGGGCGGCCTGGCCTGCAAAAACGCTTAGTATTTTGAGGCTTTCATCATCAAAGGCGTTCACTACGCTGTTGTTTCCAACATAAATAACGCCATACAACTGGCCTTGCGCAAGCAAAGGCACACACATAACGGAGGTCAGCTTAAAATTGACTACCGAAGCTGAAGTGCTCAATTCGTGATCACCCAAGGCATTACTCACGACGCAAGGGGATCGTGTTGCAAGAACGCGATTGACGATAGTATCACTCATTTGATTAACGGCGTAATCAAGAGTCTCCCGCATCATATTGCGCGCGACCTTTACGCACGGTTTGTCGCCCTCAAGTAGAACCAAAAATGCACGTTCCGCTTTGGTAATCGCCACAATCTCGTCAATCAGCATCTCGAGTAGTTTGGGTACGACAGTCTCATTGGAAAGTCGTTCGACAAAATTGGCAAGGCGCGAATAAGCTTCAAGTTCGCGATTGTGACCGACCGGTGCCAACGCCTTAACGTGATTTTCGTGAAATTCGATGCTCGTTACGCCAATCTGAATTGTGTCCTTATCATTTAGCGTTTGCGAAGCGGTAACTTGGCCGTTCAAATAGATAGGGAAGTTTAAATCCGTCGAAGAGATAACATAGCCTGCTTTGGAGCGGTGGATTTGCGCTGCTATGTTGGGGATTTGCGGGTCAACAATGCGTACATCGCACAAAGGATTGGAACCTATGAGCGTGATACTCTTAATAAGTGTTTTCTCAGATTTGGAATGACCTTTTGTTTGAATCGTTAAGACGGGCATTTTAGGATCCCTTCTTCTTAATGTCGTCTAGCCTTTGCAGAAATTCATCTCTGCTGATTTTGCGACTCTCTGTCTTCGATGATTCCTGGATGATGTCATTTCTGTGGATAAAGCCGTCAACAAAACCATAGGCATATATGGCTACAAAAAGAGCGACCGAAACAAATTGAAAGACCTGAGCAAGGTTGTAACCCTGGTTGCTCGTGTCTGCGCTCATTGAACGCTTCGTCCAATAAGACGCGATGTTCCCCGCAAGGGCGATACCTTCGCCGGTTGCTATCAGAAGTCCTTTGAGTTTGGCACCGTATTCGAATTGGGCCGCGCCAAATGGCAATAGGGGAGCAAGGCTAGACATTTTACGTATCGTAGTCGTGGTTTCGATAAGCTCGACTTTCTGATCGACGCTTTCTTTCACCTGCTGGAGCTCCTTTGATTTTTTCATGAGCTCTTTTTTGAGCTTTTCAAAAATCTCGAGCAACGGTGGCGGCGTTTCAAACGCGCTGAGCTCGAAGGTGGGCTTAATGAATAGAATGTTTCGAAGTTGGTCCTCAGCGCTTTTCATTTCGTTTCGTTGGAAATAGCAGCGCGTGAGGATCACTTCTGTTTCTAATAGCGCGCTGATATCATCAACGCCATCAGAGGATGAAAGCTTATTGCCAAGCTCTATGACTTGGTCACACTTGCCTGCCGCGTAAAGTGCTTGGGCCTTAATTAAGAGCTGGCTTGACTTCAAATTGCTTTGCGCCATTGCAACACAATGCACGCAAACGAAAATGAAGAAAAAAGAGCGCATGCCCCGCTCTTACCATGTCACCTCTGCAAAAAGTCTACGTCGAAGAGCTGATGCTAGCCGGCTTTCTTCTTGCGAAGGAGGAACACCGGAATGCCGGATAGAGTGAAAACACTCGCGATGCCAAGCGTTACAAGCGGTGTTTGAGAAATGATAAAAATACAGAAAATGAGTGCAAGAATTGATGTCGAGATTTCAAGAAAGGAGGCGCTTAAGTTACGCTCTTTGAAACAAATCCACAGGTTACTTAGGCAACACAGGACATAGACAAACAGAAAGGAAATGACCGAAATTTCTACAATCGCGGCGATCTGCTCTCCAAAAGTCTCACTATTGGTGAAGATGATAAACGGCACAATACCGAGGCCACTTGCCAATATACCCAACGCAGGAGCGCCATTTTCGTTGGTTTTTGCGAAACGTTTGGGGAGATATCCATCTTGGGCGAGGCCCAGCGAAATCTGTCCGCTGGTCAATACCCAAGCATTGAGCGTTCCGATGCAGACGATGGATACGATAATTGAAATTGCGTAGTGCCAATGACCACCGAACAGGACTTGCGTAGCGTCGACATAAGGGGCTTTCGACGTTCCAAGTACAGAGCCTTGGACAAGTCCCATAACTCCGACGGTGCTAAAAATGTAGATGAGCGCAACACTAAAAGTGCCGAGCAGTATGGCACGTGGAATAGTCTTGGTTGGATTTTCCACCGAGCCTGCGGGCGCTGTTGCAGATTCAAGCCCAATGAATCCCCACAAGGTGAGCAGAGTCGTTGCACCAATGGTTTCAATGAGGGTGAAATTTGCGCTCTTTACATCCACCTGGAGATTTTGTGAGTCAAAAAAGTAAAGGCCAATCGCCGGAAGAACGATGAGTGGGATGAATTTCAATACGGTGAGAATGAACTCGGCGTTGCCTGCGGCTTTCACTCCTTTGAGGTTAAGCCAAACGATGAAAGCAAGAAGAGCAAGCTCAAGTGCTAAAAAGAGCGGGGGACTAGAAGGAAGAAAAGGACTGAGATTACTGATGCTCGTGACGACTACGGCGGTTGAGCTGATAAAGGAGACGACCCAATAGGTCCAGCCTGTAAAAAACGCGGCGTGCTCACCAAAAGCTTCGCGCACATATACATGTGGGCCGCCCGTTTTTGGGAATCGAGCACATAGTTTGGCGAAAACGTACGCCAATGACATCGCGCCCAAACCGGAAACTACCCATCCCAAAAGGCCTAGTGCGCCATAAGGTGCGAGCGTAGCCGGTGACATAAAGACACCAGACCCGATCTGGCTACCCGTAACAATGGCAAAAACTGCCCAAAACCCGATTTTCTGCGACATCCGCATTCTAGTGCCAAAGAATCGACTTTTGGTCAACTTGGCTCGGGCTCCAGTTTGATATTTAAATTCTGTTTTTCTCCAGGGCTAATAACATGCTTGGCCACATAGGGTTGGTAGCCTTTTTGGCTCACTACTATTTCCAGTTTCCGACTAAAGGCTTTTTCGGGAAAGCTAATCAAAATAGGGTGCTTTTGGCTTCCCGAAACGGTGCCTTTGTAGGCGCCGTCGACTGCAACGTCGGCATCTACGTTGCTCGAAATGATCAAAGACGCAGGTTTAACCTTTGTTAGATCAACATGAATTCGTTGCTGGACGCCCCCTTTCGTGACGTTCACAGTTCTCTCCTGGGTTGCTGCAAATTCATGGCGGAAGGCGATGTTGTGCTGGCCTGGCTCAAGCTCAGTTTCGAGTTTGGTTGCGTTTTGCGCAACTTTCTTGCCGTCGATCCAGATGTCAGCAAAGGGCGTAACGGACACTATCGTTTTTGGGACCGTTTGCGGACGTGGACTTGGCTTGTGTGCCGGCAGGGCACTCGGCAATGAGACGACCGGGGCCGGCTTGATCTCTGGGGCTGGGAGCAACTCAGAAAGATCAGGAAGCTGCACTCTTGCGACTGGCGCAGGAGGTGGAGCTGCATCAAAACTCAGCACCGTAATCTCCACTGCGGAGGCAAGCGCAAGCAAGCTCGCCGCTCCAACGATGATCCGAGACTTTTTTTTTGTGGGGGCGGGGGCTTTGTTTTCGAGCAATTGGAGAGCTTCGGCGTTAAACGGATCATCAGCCAAAACACGGTTTAGAAAAGCTGCGCCGCGAAGCATATTGCCGCGTGCGAGGTCATTTTCTGCAGCGATTTGAGCACTTGCCTGCAGAACCGGCCCGAACGCGTCAATTTTGTCTTCGGGGCTCGAAAGAAAACCGCAGAGCATTTCGTCGTTCAAAAACGAGTTCGGCAAGAACGCGAGAGAATGCGAGATGGCCTCGGCGAACTCTCTCGCGTTGTGAAACCTCTCGTCGGGCTTAGTCGACATGGCCTTTTCGATAACAAGCGCGAGCTCTGGCAGAACTTTGTCTGTACGCTCCCCAATAGGCTGATAGCTGCCCTCCAAAATATTTTTCAGGACAGTATGGGGGTTGTTTCCCTCAAAAGGCAAAGATCCGGTTGCGAGCCAATAGAACACTGTGGCCAGAGCAAAAACATCGGTGCGAGCATCGCATCCTAGCCCGTTGATGAGCTCCGGGGCCATATGTGCAGGTGAGCCCACCATTGCGCCTGTAACGGTAATCGATTCTTCGTCGCTCAGGTGCGCAATGCCAAAATCCATTAATTTGAGGCCGCCTGATGCAGTCACCATGATGTTTTCAGGCTTAATGTCGCGATGGACGACCCCTAGAGAATGCGCGTACTCTAGCGTTTGTGCGAGCGTCTTAACGACCAGGGCTGCGACTTCAGGAGTTCTCCAAAGCTGATGTCGTTCGGCGAAATCTTTGAGCGTTTCGCCATCGACATACTCAGTGACAATGAAGAGATCGCTACCCTCGTGCTCCAGCGCGATGATTTTCGGAATGCGGGGATGGTCAAGGCTAAAGGTCGTGCGAGCCTCGCGAATGAGGCGATTTTTGTATTCTTCTTTTTGCGCAAGGTAAGGATGAAGGACTTTGAGTGCGACTATCTGATTCGTGTGTTTATCACGCGCTTGAAAGACAACGCTCATGCCGCCGCAGCCGATCTGCTTGATGATCTCATAGCGTTCTGAAGACAGGGGACTGAGCATAAAGGGATCATAAGCTCAGGTACATATCTGCTCAACCGGCATTTGGCTGAGCCACGTAATGTTGATGTTGCTTTGAAAAGGCGTTATACGGGTGGGATATGACGAATTCGACAAGCTCCGTTTTGCGTTTCTTAGATGAAGCCATTGGAACAAGCCCAAACAAGCCTGCCCTGATGCATCCCGTGGGCGGCGAATTTCGTGAAATGAGTTGGAAGGAAGTTGGCGAGCGCACGACGCAAATCGCAAGTGCTCTTTTAGCGCTTGGTGTGCAGGGTGGCGACAGAGTGTCCATCATCTCCAACACGCGCGTAGAGTTTGTGTTGTGCGATTTCGGCATCTTGTCAGTGGGAGGCTGCACTGTTGCGCTTTATCAGTCGAGCAGTGACGAGGATTTTCGTTATATTCTGAATGACTGTGGTGCCAAGGTACTCATCATCGATAGCGAGACGCATCTGCTTCGCATTAGGCAACTTAGAGCAAGACTCGAGAACCTCAAACACGTCATCTTAATCGACAATGGAACAAAGCTCGACAAATCAAACGGTGAGCTGAGCTTCGACGAATTTCTTTCCTTGGCAAAAAGTCGAGACGATGCAGAGGCAATAAACGCTCTAAAAGAGAATATCAAAGCAGAGGATTTAGCTTCAATAGTTTACACATCTGGGACAACCGGAAACCCGAAAGGGGCAATGATTACCCATGATAACATCGTTTATGAGGCCCATGCGGTTGAAAAACTGGGACTCCTTACGGCATCAGATGTTCAACTTATTTTTCTTCCCTTCGCACATATTTTTGCACGTATTTTGGAGTTTACTTGGCTGAAATCACGTCATCTACTCGCGTTCGCGCAAAGCGTTGAAAAAGTTGCAGATGACCTCAAAACTGTTAAGCCTACCGTAATCGCAGCTGTTCCGCGCGTTTATGAAAAAATCTATGCCCAGGTTGTGAGTCAGGGGCTTAATTCGCCAGGATTTAAGAAACGCCTTGTGAAGTGGGCTTTTGGTTTGGCTGCAGACAAAGCTAAACGAGAAATGGCGGGTGACACTTCTTCAGGCTTGTCATGGGGAATTGCGGACCATTTAGTGTTTTCTCAAGTGAGAGATCGCCTGTCTGCACAGCTTGGGGGTCGCCTCAAGTATGTTATCTCGGGCGGTGCAGCGCTGGCTCCCGATATCGCTTATTTCTTCAAATACGCAGGTCTCACGATTTTAGAAGGCTGGGGTTTGAGTGAAACAACTGCAGCCACCTGCGTCAATTTGCCCAATAGCAATCGCATCGGGACTGTAGGTAAACCCATACCGGGTACTGAAGTCAAAATTGGTGATGATGGCGAGATTTTGGTTAAGGGAAGGGGCGTATTCAAAGGTTACTGGAATAACGAAGTAGCCACTCGCGCTGCTTTCGACGAGAATGGCTATTTCCACACCGGCGACATTGGTATGTTCCAGGAAGGCGAATTCCTGAAGATAACGGACCGTAAGAAGGACATCATCGTTACCGCTGGGGGCAAGAAGGTTGCTCCGCAGAAACTCGAAGGTCTCTATAAGAGCGCTAATCCTCTTGTTGCACAGGTAATCGTTCTTGGAGACGCTCGACCTTATTGTGTTGGACTCTTCAGTCTTGATGCAAAAAGCCTATCTGATTTTGCGGCGGCACACGGCTTGTCAGAAGATTTTGCAAAGCTCTCCCAAAATCCCGAAGTTCGTGCCGAGATCGAGCATTCAGTCGCGCAAGTCAACACTCAGCTTGCTGCGTATGAACAGGTTCGAAAGTTCGCAATTGTTGATCATGAGTTTGTTATCGGAGAACAACTGACGCCGACGCTGAAAGTCAAACGCAAGTATTGTGCCGATCGTTATAAAGATATTTTTGAGCGCCTGTATTCGGCTTGACAGCAACACGGGTTTTCCGTATGGAACTTGCCATAAGGGGCTGTAGCTCAGTTGGGAGAGCGCTAGAATCGCACTCTAGAGGTCGTCGGTTCGACCCCGATCAGCTCCACCAAATGCCCTTGGAGAAGTGTCTTGTATGGCGGAATTTTCTCAGGGTTCATTTGCGCAGCTTTGCGAACAAGAAGCAGAGCTGTGTAAAGGAAACGACGGGTTAGGTGCTTCATTGAATACAAATAATAGTGCATTTTCAGAGTTTGTTTCCCGTCATCGCTTGCTATGGCTTTTGCTTTTCGGAATCGTCTTTGTTAGTTCTGATCAGTTGAGTAAGAAATGGGCTCAAGACAACTTGGCGATTCGAACCCTGGCGACTGAATCAGTGATCGTTGATGGTCAAGTAGAGGCTCTTCCAAAATTTCGTTTTGACCCGCATCGAGAAATCGTGATCTTCCCGAAAGTCATGAGCTTTATCTATCGAGAAAATCCAGCAGCTGCTTTTAGTTTAACCCGCTCGTTCCCTGAGTGGTTTAGACGACCTTTCCTCGTGATAATTTCTTCCTTAGCCTCCATTCTTTTCCTCATTTGGTACTTCCTGATGAGAGAGAAGGACGCGCTTTTGTTATCGTCACTGTGTTTAATTATGGCGGGCGCGGTCGGCAATCTCATCGATAGGGCAACTTTAGGTTACGTAATTGACTTCATCGACGTTCATGCTGCGTTTTTGGGTTATCCGGAATATCATTGGCCCACCTTTAATATTGCTGATAGCTGCATTGTCGTAGGCGCTATTCTTTTGCTTATTTCTTTGTTTAGACACAAGAAGGCTTAATCCAGCTTTATGTATTACGCGCGTGTTGTTGGCGAGGTTGTTGCGTCATGCAAGTCCGAGCCGCTCAAAGGGGCAAAGCTCCTTCTCATCGACCCCATCTCTGAGACCGGAAAATCGACGGGCGCGCATCGCGTCGCAGTTGATACGGTGCGAGCCGGTGTTTCTGATCTTGTCGCCTGCGTAGGCAGTAGGGAGGCCTCAGTCGCTCTCGAGCATGCCTTCGTGCCCGTTGATGATGCGATTATAGGTGTGGTCGATGCTATTGGCTAAAGTCGTAGGTCCCGTCGTGATGAGCGTCAAGCATCCAGCTCTGTCACAAGAAAAGATCCTTTTGCTTCAGCCCTGCGACGCGACTGGCAAAGCGAGCGGCACCAAGTTCATGGCTATCGATCGTGCTCAAGCAGGTGAGGGTGACCAGGTACTCGTGCTTCGTGAAGGAAGTGGCGTGAGGCAAATTCTGAAGTCCAACGAGCCTCTGCCGATTCGCTCGCTCATTGTCGGTATCGTCGATCAGGTGACACATGCTTGAATCACCAAGCTTGCAGCGTTCGGTTTCGAGTTATGCGAAGCTACTACATTCCTCGGGCTATGTTGCCAATCACGATGGCAACGTGTCTGTGCGCCTGCCAGATGAAAAGCGCTTTATTGCGACCCCAACTGCACTCTCGAAGCGTCTTGTAGAAGCGCATGATCTAGTCACCGTCGACATCGAAGGCAAATTGCTGAGCGGGCGCCGCAAGAATTTCTCTGAGTGGCATCTGCACGCGACCTGCTTTAAAGCCAGGCCCGATGTGCGTGCTGTGATTCATGCGCACCCCGTGACGGCAACTGCTTTTGGTTTGGCTAGACGCTCCTTGGGCGTGTTTGCCATGCCCGAGCCTATTGTTTCGCTCGGCAAAGAAGTCCCTCTCATCGGCTATGCAATGCCAAAGTCCAGCCTTCAGGATGCAGAGATTGAGCGCGCTCTCAAAACATCAGATGCTATGCTTATCGCCGGCAATGGTGTTCTCACCGTAGGCGCTGATCTCGAACAAGCATTCTTGCGTTTGGAGCTTGTTGAGCATTACGCGAAAATTATAATGAACACTTTATTGCTTTCAGGACCTGCTCCGCTGCCAAGTGCAGATATAGAAAAATTGCTTTCATTAAGGCGCTGAAAAACGGTAACTTAGCTAAGTCCATATAAGAGTTCGCTTTTTAGCTAATGACTAGAAGGCTGTTTACAATCCTGATCAATAGACATAAAAGCTATATTTTTAATGCGTAATCTATTGCTCGGACATGATAAGTGAAAGCAAATACTCTGTTGGCTGTTTCTGTTTCAATATTCACATGTTTTGCCCACGCTATCCCAGCGCCAGGCGGAGCTGAGGATGGCGCGCAGAAACGACCCCGACCAACAGAGCCAGAGAGCGCAAAACAAGGTTGTCGTCCCGAGTGTAAGAAAAGACGGGACAATCGCATTATGGCTCGAGACCGAGAGTCATTTAGACGCGGATTTAATGACATACATGATGCAGCTAGAAGAGGCGATATTAATCGCCTTGTTTTACTTTTGGCAGAGAGTCACGACATTGCCCCCGCGCAAGATGGAATAACCGCGCTTCATTTGGCGGCTTATGAAAATCAGGTGCGGTCTCTAATGGTTCTCTTAGCTGACGGGCGATTTAATACTTTGGCGAGTGGAGGGATTAATGCGCTTCACGTTGCTGCCGCAGCGGGCCACGTAGGAGCGGCATCTGTGCTCTTGTCTGACGGACGCTTCAATGGACCCCGTCAAGATGGGTGTACGGCCCTACATCTAGCAGTGTTTTCTGGACATGTCGACGTCATTCGTTTGTTGCTAGCAGACGGTCGCTTCAATACCCCCACTCCCGATGGTAGCACTGCACTACATCTTGCCGCTGAGAACGGTAGTTCGCGTGCTCTGTCAGTCCTTTTGGAAGATGGCCGTTTTCATAATTCGCGTAACAACAGAGGTGACACCATTTTGTGTATTGCGGCTCGAAGAGGCAATCTTGAGCTAGTACGCGTGCTCTTGGCAGATCCCCGCTCTCAGTTTTCGCCTTTGGATGGCTGGACAGCTTTCAACGAAGCCGTGATGAATCGGCATGACGATGTATTTTTGCTTTTGATAGCCGACGGTCGATTCAATGGCGCGCACAATGGTTTGACCGCATTAGATTGGTCTGCAGAGCGTGGCCTCGTTCAGTTGGCACGACGCCTTTTGGAGCACGGTGGCTTTAATATCCCGGACGCTGATGGTTGGACAGCGCTGCATGTAGCGTCGGAACATGGCCAACTGGACATCATGCGTTTGCTTCTCAGGAATGGCGGCTTTGATGCTCGCGATAATGACGGTCGGTCACCGCTCCTTGTTGCTTCTATATATGGCCACCTGGATGCGGTGAGGCTCCTTTTGGCGGATGGCAGATTCAACACTTTAGTTGATGAAAGTGGTGCGAACGCAATGCACTTAGCTGCGCGAAATAACCATTCAAACATCGTGCGGCTTCTTTTGGCTGAAGGCGGTTTTGGCTTACCCAATAATGAAGGTTGGACACCGCTGCACGTAGCTGCTGAAGAAGGTAACGTGGAAGTGCTGCGCGCACTCTTAGATGATGGACGTTTTAACATTCATTTCACGACGGAAGGCGAAAGTGTCCTGCATATTGCAGCTCGTGAAAATGAGATTGAGGTAGTGCGAAATCTAATATTCCATTTCAGACGACCTGAGCTGGTTTTTGGTGAGGATTATAGAAATGCGGCGGATCAGGATGGAGTTGCGCCTGAAGTTGCTGCATTAATCCGAAACTGGCCTATACCGACGTGGAATCCTGAGTACATTGATTTGTACCCGCGCCATCTACGAGTAGCATTGCTATTATGGCAGCGTTTTGCGAGCTTCCACCAAGGCCTTAGAGACGTTGTCGCGGACGGTATGATAAGGGCCTACTATGCGGATCCGAGGGGCTGGAATCCGTTTAATGAGCAAAACACGCGTAGAAGACTCGAACGCCATCGCCAAGAGCTCGCAGCCGCCAGAGAGGAAGAGAATAGGCATATTCAAAACGCGGTGATTCCGTTTTTGCGAAATGTTGCGCCGCTAGCTGCTGCAGGCGTTTTAGCGTTGTTAATGGCTCGGAATTCGCAATGATAAAGGAGAGATAAAATGGGTGGTTTGCAATAGATGATGCCGTTCTAAATAACCATCTCGATGCACACGCGGAGATACTGCACTGCATTCCGCCGCAGCATTTGGCCAGGTAGAAGGCTACTGATGGCTGATGGTCGCTTTAATGCGTTGAGGAATAATCTCGGGGATACCCCGCTACATGTCGCTACTACTAAGAACCGGTTGAAAGTTGTACGTGTGCGTTTGGCCCTCGGTACCTTCAGACGCGTTAACAATCTTGGGCGAACACCGTTACATCTTGCCGCGGCATCTGCGTGTTGCGCTACTATTGTGGCGACGCAGGGCGAACTTCCATTTTGGTTTAAGTGACGTCGTGGCGACATACATGGTCGATGCCTACTACGCAGATCCCCGGGGCTGGAATCCTTATAGCGAGGAAAACACCAACCGGCGGCTTGCGCGCCATCGTCAGGAGCTCGAAGCAAGAGAAGAAGAGAATCGGCGGCTGCAGAGTTCGATAGTTCCGTTTTTGCAAGATATTGCGCCGCAAGCTGTTGCTGGCGTTTTGGCGTTGCTTATGGCGAGACATGAAAGCAGATAGGATCATGGGCTGAGCGCGAAATCCACATGGTAGTGCGAGTCATGGGGAACCCATGCTCGACCGTCCATAAAGGGAATATTACGAATTTCAGTAAATCGTTTGTGCTTTCGCAGCTTCACTAATAGTGGCGGATCAAAGATGACGCGTTTGATGCGCAATCCCTTCTGGGCGCAGGAATCGTTCAGGGCTCTTAAATGAGAGATAATTGCGCCAAAGTTTATTTGAACAGAATTGTGAATGCCGTCGTCATTGAAACGAATGCGATATCCCCACAGATTGTGAGGCCATAAGGAGAGCGTTGTTCGCTTTCCTGAATCGAGATCTATCACAGGAACGATGAAATCGACGCTCAAGCCATCTTGATGCGTTCGATGAGGCCAAAATGGACCGCCATTTTTCCATCCGGTCTCAGCGAAAATCCATCTCACATCGGGTTCAGAAGTCTCTAGGCGTTTGTAGCTATCGAGCAAAACAGGCTTGAGCTTTTCGTGCACGTGAGTTCGGCCGATCGTCGATAAGGCGCATGAATAAGTTTCAAAATTGGATCCGGAGCTTGGAAGACGCGTTTGTGGGTCCAAGTTTACAAGAACATCGTTGCCGAAGCAGAGAATAAGGGTGAGGAGAAGCATAATTAAAAGAATAAGCTTAAATATGAGTCGGATCATTTATTGGATCGAAATGCTCGGTAAAGCGATTTAATAGTGAACTGCAAATATTCTTTCTGTTTTTGGGCCGCGTCTTTCCCATACAAATTGGGAATGTCGGTAAAAATAGAGCGCAGCGCGCTGATCATAAGCGTTATCGCAAGTTCGGGGTCTAAATCAAGGCGCGTTTCGCCGTTCTCAATGAGGCGCACGATTTCCGATTTCCAAGGAAGTTTGAAGTCTTTCGCTCCGTAAAGATTAGATCCCTCTTGAAGCTGTTCCCAGTTGATAATTCTCAGGAGCTCTGGGTTCGCTTTGTAAAATTCAAATCGCTTAGTTAGCACTCTTTCGAGGAAGCTGTGCAGGTCTTCGTGCTCGTCTTCTGTGGTGAAGTCGAGGCTTGAGTCGGATTTGACCGCCTCATCCTTGACTGCTTTCCAGAGTTCTTCTTTGTTCTCATAGTAGTGATAAATCAGGCTGGGATTAACGTCAGCATTTTTCGCAATGACCGACATCGAGGCCCCAGCAAATCCAGACAAAGCAAAATGCGCTCGCGCCGATTCAATAATCGCCTGCACAGCTTGGTTACGCCTTTGTTCATTCGTTTGCTTAGTCTTCTTCACGATTTTCAATCCCATCTAAAGCCGTCGAACTAGGCACTGGTACAGCGGCCCGAGCTCGCAGGCGTCAGGCAAGAAAATCCAACCATGCCGTGTAGCTTCACCTTTGTCCATTTGAAGCGGAATTATCTCGAAGCCTTCGCGTTTCTTTAAAAGCTTATCAATGACTTCATCATTTTCGTGCGGTGAAATAGAGCAGGTTGCGTAGAGAATATGGCCGCCAGCTCTTATGGCCGTGCAAGCAGCAGCAAGCATGGCAAATTGCTGGATCGCGAGCGTCTTAGTGCGACTCTGAGACCATTCTTTTAAGAGCTCCGGCTTTTCGAGCAAATGTCTCTCTGAGGAGCATGGTGCATCGAGCAAAATCGCATCGTATGCATCTTTTTCGTAGAGTCCCCACTTGGTCGCATCATGACCGGTTACTTTGATGGGGCAGGGATGTGCCGCGCCCACAAACTCAGTCAGCACGCGGGATAATCTTCCTCGTCGCGTTGCCGATCTTTCATTGAGTACAAATGACTGCGACGGGTCTGCCTCAAAAAGCATCGTGAGGGACTTGCCACCCGGCGCTGCGCACATGTCGAGCACGCGCGCTCCTTTGGGTCGCGGTAGACTTTGAGCAGCCAACACCGAGGCTTTATCGAGATGATAAACAGCGCTGTTAAAAGGACTCTTGAGGTCATAATAGTGGACAGGCGCTAAGAGAGCCTCACGCAGTGCTGGCCAGCGAGCGCCGTACATACCTTCAAAGTAATAATTGAAAGCCTCAGGTCCTCTATTTTTCGTCATTCTTAAAGACCACGGGAGCAAAGGAGATTAAGGCCATGATTAGGAACGCGGCGGTCCCAAAAATCGGTTCCTTGCTGACTACCGTCATGATGATGACCAGCGAAAGCGCTAGGCCTTGCACGATAAATTTTAGAAATGCAGGAAGGCTCGTAAAAAGAAACACACTTTCTAAGCTTACAATGGCCGCGATAACCGCTAACTTCTGAGTTAACGAAGGCGTAGCCAGGATAGCGTCATAGTAATGCACCAAAACGCCCAAGAAAATAAATACTGAGCAAATTGCAAGGAGCATCACACCGCCAGCTGCCGCATCTTTCGCGATCTGTGCCAGTCGATGCGTTTCACCGGTGTATAGATCAACGATGGCTTCCATTGCCGTATTCATGATCTCTGAAAAGAGCACGAGCGCGATGCACAAAAGCACGATCGAACGCGAAATAGCATCAAAGGGAAAGATGAGCCCGATGAGCAAGATGAAGAGCGCTGAAAGCACATGAATCTTCATGTTGCGCTGCGTCACTAAAGTGCGTGAGATTCCGGAAAGGGCGAAGCGAAAACTTTGGAACAAGTTTTGCGATTTTTGATGTTCCATGGCAACTACTCGGTAGCAGTGGCTTCTTTGGCAGAACGCCTCAAGAAGAGCCGTGCAGCCAGAATACCAATTTCGTATAAGACTACCATGGGAACTGCCATCATTGTTTGTGTAAACGGATCTGGCGTAGGAGTGAGTATAGCAGCAATCAAAAATGCAGCTACAATCCAATATCTTCTCGCTTTGCTCAAAGTCTCGATATCGACTAAGCCGAGCACCAAAAGAAGAAAAACAATCACGGGAGTTTCAAAAACGAGGCCAAAAGCAACCAGCATGTTGGTTGCGAAACCAAAGAGCAGGCCCACTGAGTAATTACCCTGAATGCGTTCAGGAAGCGTCCCAATAAAGAACTCAAACATGGGAGGGAACACGAAAGTATAGCTAAACCACGCGCCCCCAACGAAACAAAACATGGCTGCGATAACAAAAGTTGCACCCATCTTCTTTTCTTTCTTATAAAGGCCAGGCGCAATAAAAAGCCATAATTGGTAAAACACCCACGGAGCTGCTAAAAACAGCCCTGCAACAAGTGCTGCCTTCATTTGCGTAAAGAAGTATTCGTGAGGTACGAGAACAATGAGGTGACTGTTATCTTTAAGAACCACCTCCATGGGCTTCCAGAGCCAGGCAAGAATATCGTCGGCGAAGTAGAAACAGGCGCACATCCCGATAATGATGCCCCAAATCGCGCGAATCAGCGATTTTCGCAGATCGCGGAAATGGTCCAAAATATGAAACTCTCTTTCATCCATGTTTAGTCTCAGGGATACGCGCTACGGTCTCTGGCTCTGTGCCGATCTCTTTCGCAGGCCGCTCGGTCTCCTCTACAGGCGTGGCTTCAATGATGCGAGGGTTATTATGCTTCCTGCGCCAATCAATCTCATCGTCGCGGATTCCGACGACGCCAGCTTTCAAATCGTCGGTAGCCTTGCGAAACTCGCCAAAGAGTTTGGCAAGTGTACGCGCCGCTTCGGGTAGCTTATCAGGGCCCAAAACAAGCAAAGCAACGAGAAAAATAACGAGCAATTCCGATGCGCCAATTCCAAACACGGTCGTGCTCCTCAGCGAATGAAAGCGGACCCTAACTCGATTTCATTTTTTTCGAAAGGCCAGCTTTGAGTTGTGACCGGATATCGTGGAAATACAGCCCCGTCAGGGATTTGCGAATGATCGAGGCTGTCTGGGTAATAAATTTCTTCAAGCGTTAGGCCGTGAGGAGGAGCCGTAATGCCGGCTTTGGTGCGATCCTTAAGCGCGATGAGCGCAGCGATATCTTCCGCTTTTCTTTTGCCGAGTCCGACTTCGACTAATGTACCCGCAATGATACGCACCATGTTATGGCAAAACGCGTTGCCACGGACTTCAATCTGAATTTCGTGATCGTTTTTTGAAACATTGACTGCCCAAATGTAGCGTCTTGCGTGAGATGCACCACATTGAGCGGATCGAAAACTCTCGAAATCGTGTTCGCCTACGAGAGATGGGGCCGCCTTTTGCATTGCCGCAACGTCAATTCTGCGTCGCAGATGCCACATGAGGCGATCGCTAAAAGGATTGCTGCATGGTGCGTTCCAAATGCGATAAACGTAGCGCTTCCCAATGGCATGGTTTTTAGGGTCGAAAAGCTTTTTAAACTCGTCGACACGAAACACCCGAATTGATTTCGGTAAATTATGGCACAAAGCAAGCACGAGTTTGTCAGTGCTAAGTTCGGTGGCCATTTCAATCGAAACGACTTGGGCCCTTGCATGAACGCCGGCGTCTGTGCGGCCTGCGCCAAGCATCTTGAAAGGTGTTTTGCAGATCACACCGATGGCGCGTGTGAGAGCAGATTGAATGCTCTCTTGATCAAGTTGTTCCTGAAATCCGCAAAAATCAGTGCCATCATAGGCAACAAAGGCGCGAAAGTACCTATTTTGCGCCATGGCCCTTTAACACTTCCACAAAAGTCACGCGAAGTTCATACAAAACGGAATCAAAGAACTTCTCCTCCGAAGCCGTGAGATTCCCTTTGGTTTTCTCATGCAAAATTGAGAGAACATCGATGGTTTCGCGGGCATGGTCCAAATTGGCGCGAATTTCGCCAGAATCAGGCCATGGGATGAGGCCCATCGACATGACGGATTGCTGGGCCAAAGACTGTATGAAGAGCGAAAAAGTAATAGGCCCATAAGCTGTTTCTTCTTCGTCAACGGGCGCCTGCGGGGCTGGCTCTGCAGCCATTTTTGGCTGTTCGGGAGCCTTTTCCTCGTCGATATGGCGGGATTCGCCCGCTTCATCGAAGCGTCTTTTGTCAACAAATTTAAAGCCCGGATCTTTCTTCTCTTCGCTCATTGCAAACCCTTAAAGAGGCTACTGATCAGTCTCTTCGCTTTCGTGCTTATCTTCAAAAATGACGTCGGCAATGTCATCACATTGTTCCGAAAGGTCAGGAAGAGCTGCGAGGTGAGCTTCGAGTTCTTTGTTAGTCATTTTGCCGCTTGTTACAAAGCGCTGCATTACGCGTTTATCAAATTGCATTGGATCAACTTTCTTCTTTTCCATTTGCGGCCTTATAGACGCTCTGAGCGCCCCTGGCAAGGGGCCATGAAAAAGTGTCTTGACGAACGGTTTTCGATTTGCCAGAAGCGAAAAATGCTTGCTCAATCCATTTGCACGATTTGTACGACGGTAACGGTAGCCTTTGGCTGGCGTGCTTCGTTGTCTTTGAGTGCCTGATGTAGATTGAGCTCTTTGCAACGTAGACCGCCGGCAATAATAGCCGGCGTTTTTTTTTGGTAGGCAAGATGTAATGAAGAAGCTTCTGCATAATAACTTAATCCCTGTTGGGCTCGCGATATTTTCCATGTTCTTTGGCGCAGGCGACCTCATTTTTGCTGTATTTGTCGGCAAAGAATATCAAAGTCAGACGCCCATCGCGCTCTTGGGGTTTTTGGTTACGGCAGCCTGTCTTCCAATTTTGGGTGTAGTCAGCATTTTGGCCTATCAAGGCGATTATCGAGCATTTTTCTTTCGTATCGGGAAAATCCCCGGAACACTGCTGGCTTTTGCGACCCTGATGGTCATCGCGCCGCTTGTTGCGATGCCCCGAATTGTATCGCTTTCGTACGAAGTCGTGTCACCGCTCGTTCCAAGCTTGCCCCTCTGGGCTTTTGCAGTACTTTTCTTGATTTTAACCTTTCTTCTCACTCGGACGGAAAGCCGTATTATCGATGTGTTAGGTCTGGTTGTGAGCCCCATCTTGGTGCTCTCGCTCTTGGTTATTTTCGCATCCGCCGCGATCCAGCCAAGTTCTTGGACTATCTCTCAGGAACCCGCCTTGAATGTGGTCGTTGATAACATCAAATACGGCTATAACACCCTCAACTTCCTATCCGCGATTTTCTTTGGCGTTGTTGTAATCAGCATCCTCAAAAAATCAGGCATCGCAAATCACGAGCAAAGCTCCCAAAAAGACATCGTGGCGCTTGGATTCAAGGCTAGCCTCTTAGGCGTAGCTATCTTGGCTCTCATTTATGTTGGCCTGGCGCTTACAGGTGCTCGTCACAGCCAAGGCATGGAGGCGCTCAAAGAGCCAGAAGTATTTAAGCAAGTGATGTTCCTCATGCTTGGAGACAGAGGCGCGATTATCCTCGCCATTGCGGTACTCATGGCCTGCTTGTCCACCATCATTGCTCTCGCAGCAGCCTCAGCTGAGTTTTTGCAAGAGAACATCTTCATGGGCAAAGTGAACTACACCAGCGCTTTGATTCTATCCTTGGTTGTTGCTGGCTGCATTTCGGTGCTCGGTTTAAGCAACATCATTGAGTACTCGAAGCCCATTTTGTCTACACTTCACCCTGTAGTCATCGTGCTAGCCATCGCAAATTTGCTTTACAAATGGTTTAACTTCCCGTTCGTCAAAACCCCGGTCGCGCTGGCTCTAATATTTTCGATCTGGCTGCACTGGGATGTGTTTGCCAAGATGGTGGCCTAACGGCACAAAAGAGGGCCCATTGTTAGATTGAGCATGGAGGCATTTATCCATGCTTCGCAATCTCGGTGCGGTCCCTTTGTTGATCGTTTTTTCGCTTTCGAGTTTTGCCCTTCAACCATCTGGAAGACATTTCTTAGATGGTTCTCAGGTCCTCAGACAGAGGCAAAAAGCTCGCGGTGAGAACCCCGTGCTTAGCGCATCCACGCAGACAGTGCCTTACTGGTCAGGTTCCTTCACATACAAGGGCCTGGTTTTTCCTTTCAAAATGGTCGGTTCTGACCCGAAATTGGGCTCGCACACGACCATCGTGCCTGCCGTGCTCATTCCCTTGCGATTTGTTTTCTCCGATGGCCAAGTGTTCGATGCAAACATCGACCAATTTGACGGGAAAACGGCGATTCAAGGAATCCTTAGCTCTCCTATCTTCCAGACCTATCCCTTCGTCATTAATGGAACCAATGTCGGTACCACACAGTATGGCGACGCGTACCAGCGCGCCAACTTTTGGAATTCGGTTTCGACAAGGTCGCCTCAATACCACGTGCTTTTGCAACCCACGGTAACTGCAAGTCAAACGATTGTGGTGCCGGCAAATATGGGAGCTTATGGCATTGATCCTGCCAGCGGCATCGTGGTCCCCTACGTGGATGAAACATTTATTGGCGACCAAGAACGAACCCTGAGAAATGCACTCAATATTTCGCCAAAGATGCTGTCGATTGCCGTACGAGGACGTGTGATGGCACAAAGCAGCGACTTCCCTGGGGAACCGAGCGCTATCGCATGGCATGGACTGGAAGGGACACCACAAGGGCTCCGCACGTTCATCGCAGCAAGCTATTCAAGCGCTTTCTTTCCAGATGTTTACCCACTTAGCCATGAGGTTGTTGAATGGCTCAATGACCCCTTTAATGACAACTACACTCCTGGCTGGAACCTTCCTTTCATAGAGCCAGTTGAACGTTGTGATAGTGGTTCTATTGCAAAAGGATTGCTCGAAACTGCGGACCCCGTCGAGTTTTTCCCCGAGTCAATCATTACTTTGCCTGCGGCCTTTAGCTACCATGTTACCGAAGCAATGTTCCTCGACTACTATACACGGCAAACGCCTTCACGATCTGTGAACGGACAATATAGCCTTTTCACCATCGCTGCGCCTTATGGAATACCAAGCGAACCGAGCTCGCCGTGCGTAGGTAGCGTGCAAATCAGCAGGCGAGTAATTGATGTACCGGGTGCAAAGCAAGTTGCAGCGAACGGCGTAAACAACCAGGGTGATGCAGTTGGTTATTATGTCGATGCGCAAAATATCACGCATGGCTTTTCAAAAGAATAATGTTCTGAGCACCTTAGACTTCCCTGGCGCTCTTTTCACGAACGTGCAGCAATTAAATGGCTCAGACCAAGTGGTGGGTTACTTTTTTGATACTTCCGGCGTCGCCCACGGGTTTTTATTCTCCAATAACAAGTGGACTCAATTCGACTACCCGGGTTCCTCGGACACGATTATCACGGGGATCAATGCGTCTGGTGAAATGACCGGAGTTTACAACTATTTTCATGCGGTTGCGCACGGATTTGTACTCAATAACCGACAGTTCACAACTGTCGATTCGCCGTTTGCGCAGCAATCCGTGATTAACGGTTTAAATGATGCAGGTGTGTTGGCAGGCTATTCTTGGGACGACCCGGTGAACGGTCCAATCAATGGTTTTCTTGCGAATGGCAATCAATTTATGCATCTCGATATGCCCCTGGCTCAGTTTACTCTTGTTAACGATATCAACAGCAGCGGAATGGTATCGGGAATTTTCGAAAACATCGGTGGCTACACATCCGGCTTTGTAAAACTTTTTGGCTACTTGCACGAAGTGAATGACCAAGGGCAGATAACAGTCGTGAACGGCAACAATAACCTGAATCAAGTTGCTGGTCAGACCTACGATTTCACGAGGCGAAAGTGGGTGGGCTTCGCCGGAACGCTGCCGACCCATTAATTTCAGCGTCACGCCTACTTCTTAGGCACAACCACCTTCAACTGAGCTTTGGTCAAGGTAGCGTAGTCATAAAAGGGCTGTTTAGAGGCGTTTAGTAGTTTGATGCAATCTGCCGCGGTCTTCGGATTGTTGCACTTTGAGTTTACATTTTTCTCCATCCCAAGGAGAAGATCTGCGTGGGCGGCAATCTCTGGGGTCGCAAATTTGCCGTTTTTCTTCTTGATCATCGCGATCATGTTGTTGAAGCTCTGGAGTTCCTGCGCGGCAGTGCGTCCACCTACAAGTTTTTCGCGCGATTCTGCTGAAGGAGCCGCTGCGGTAGGCTTTGTTGCCGGTGCTTTTGCTGTCTTTTCATCGGTGGCCGGAGCGCCTGATTTTGGCTGTTTCCAGTAGTTGGTGTATGAGTTGTAAACAAGTGTGGTCCCGCACTTGAGTTTCTCTGCCACAGGCCAAAGATCATTGAGCGGCCCGACGGCAGCCATAATCAGATTTTTGCACCCGTCAGTCCCAATTGTATATTTGGTACATCCCTTCGTTGCTGCTGCAACAGCGTTATTGAACACTGACGCTTTTGTTAAAACAGCTTGCGAGGTTGCATCGGTTTTGCTCTCAGTGCATTTTCTGACAGGGTTCACGATACTGGTGATGTTATCTCGCATAGCCTTCAGTGCTAAAGCGTTACTTATCTCAGGGCGCCGCTCGTCTTCGGAATATGCCTGGCTTATGAAAAGAAACGAGAGAGCTACTAGAACTTTCCTTGCCATGTGCTGCCCTGAGTACGCGTTCACGCAGCACTATCGTAGCACAAAGTCTTGGTGACCAGTTATGTAGAGGTCACAACTTTGGGCCGCGCTAGCTTCCAGCCCATTCGCACGGTAACCATTGACATGAGCGTCGCAGCACCTGTCAAAGCTATTTGCGGGATCCACAAAGATGTACACACTTGAAGACTATGTGAGCTGACGCCTTGCAGTCCATAGATCTCTGCACCCGCCCAACCCGTAAAACCAGAAAGAGCAGCGAGAGTTCCAAGCATGAAGGGCTCAAAAAATGCGAGTGTCTTCCATGTTCTCGGATGCTCGCTTCGAAGTGGATAGCTTTTGTGCAGGCAATTTCGAAGTACAAGCGACGTCGCAATTGCAGCTGGTACAGCGTTTAGTGCAGCGTTTGACGTGCTGAGTTCGAAGATGCGCTCTGCTGAAGCCTTTTGCTCTGGCGTACTCGCGTCAGCCGCAATCTTGGAGCTTTCGACGGCAGAGATGAAGTAGGGAATCTCCGCAACCAACGTGAGAAAGCCAACGCCAATGGCACTCATGCGATACCAAAAATCTCGGTCCCTGGTGGCATGACTCGGCTGCGCAGAAATTGTCAGTAAGAGAAAACCCAATAGAAAAAATCGCTTCATTTATTATCCCATCAATCCCAATTTTGAGGCCCCAATGCCGTTATTTGTACCTTGCTCAGCAAAGACCAGAAATCTGCGTTTTTGTGGAGTTGTTTTTTTGCAAAGAGGCTGTTTTGGCCAAGTTTGCTTAGCAGGAAGAGACTGCATTTATTCAGAAGCTCTCTAAGTTCTTCGCGAGCTTGCTCGTCGTCAACACCATCTGCGCTCATCTTCGCCGTTAATTCCGCGAGTCTTCGGATGATGCGTTGGTCTTCGAGCTCAAATCGTTGTTCCATTCCGCGAACAACAAGTTCGAAGCGACCTATTTGTTCCTGCAGCATTTGACGAATTCGAGAATCTTGAGCTTTGAGAAAAACGTCGACGATTTCTTTCACCATCACTAATTTCTTCCTGAGATCATCTGTATTTTCATGTTTTTCATGGGCTCCGGAAAGCATTGCGATAAAAGCGTTGAAACGCTTGAATACGAGTTCAGCAAGCTTATTCAGCTCTGGCGGCGTGTAGTCATAAGCTTGATCTAGACCTGCAATAGCCAGGTTGATGCGAGCAAATTTGAGTGCAGCAGCCGTCCTCTCTTCCGCGCTCATAAGCCTCTCGGTGTGAGCGAATCTGATCGCGCCTTCGATCCTCACTTCACCGGCAATAACCCTTCTTATGCCTTCCAAAAAGCCTTCTCTCACGGCATCAAATTGCTCTGCCGTCAGGTATTGAAAGAAGCCATCACCTTCGTACATGAGTTTGTCCCAGAACAACGCATTTTGAGCGAGCTCGTGCAATTCGGCTGGGCCAAGTCTCCGAAGGAAGACGATGATATCTGCTCTTGCAATGGCATGGTCGGTGTGCCCAAAATTCTGTTTTAGGGCGTTTGCAAGTTGAGCCAATCGATCGCCAACAGTCAGTTGAGCCGGTGCAACAAATTCCCTTTCTTGAAATTCCGCCAAAGGCGTTGGAGCTACTTCTGGTCGTACGACATCGCCAACAACGCGTAGACTACCACGACGTTGCTTGTAATCTTCTTTCTTTTGTTCCACTGCAGAGGGTTTGGTTACGGTCGAGTCTCTTCGTTTGAGCTTGGAGCGAAGGTCTTGGTAACTAGTTGCTGTCTCGCTCTGTGGAGCATTGTCTGTGGCCTCTCGCTCTTTGCGAAGTCTTTCGAGCGCCGCATCTCTTTGCTCAAATTCTTCAACTCGCTCTCTGAGTCGTTGATTCTCGATTTGCAGAGTTTCTAATCTCGGATCTGGCGCAAGCAATACATTCCCGGCCACGCCAAGTGCAACAACTGCAGCTGCATCTTCAGCAGCCTTTCTTTCACCGCAACCTGGTCCGTCGTTCTCTTGATTCTCGCCTTGACCCGACTGCGTCCCATCACTTTTCTTTGTGAACGGCTTTTTCTTTTGATGCTGAGCAGGTCTTGCAAACAAGCCGAGGCCAATGCCTATCGCTATGCCCGTCGAAGCAGCCACCGCGACCAGCTGCCAATGCTCCATGGCATAATCGAGCCACGACTCAGGGAGCGAAGGCTTTGGCTGAGCCGCAGCTGAAGTACCAAGAAGTGAGCACAAAAATAGCACCAAGAGCTTCTTTCGCATGCCGCTTGGATATTTTCGTCTTGCAGGTTTGTCAAATGGCCTGCGGCTTGTTCATATATGTCCTAAACCAGCTCAACTTTACCGCTCTTGAGTGAGCGCGTAGCTGCATCTGCAATCATGTTGGCCCAAAGCCCATCGATTGCAGACACGCTCGGTGCTTTGCCATCCATGACTACGTCTTTCAAGAAATGTTGCATCTCAGCTTTGTAAGCATCCGCGTAGCGTGTTGAAAATCCGGGATAGGGCTTGTCGCTTTGGGAGTGGTTCGCGCCAAAGAATTCCACCGTTGTGGGCTTTAAGTTCTCACAGCGAATAAGTCCCTTGTCGCCAAAAACCTCGATACGTTGGTCGTAACCAAACGCCGCAAAGCGCGAGTTACTAATCTTCACCATTTTGCCAGATTTAGTTTTGAGTACACACAAAGCACTGTCGACGTCGTGAAACTCTGAAAGCTCCGGCATGATGAGCGTGCTTCCTGTTGCGAAAACTTCGTCCACTTCTTCGCCGAGCAAAAAGCGAGCCATGTCAAAATCATGAATGGTCATGTCGTAAAACATACCGCCAGAAGTTTTGAGATAGCTTAATGGCGGGCAGGGGTGGTCACGCGACGTGATATCGACCATATGAATAGTGCCAACTTCGCTGGTGCGGCTCTGCAACGAGCGAATACTGCTATCAAAGCGGCGATTGAAGCCGAGCAAAAAAGGCACAGGATTCTTTTTGAGCATCTCAACGCAAGAGCGCACCTGCTCAGTATGGGCAGCAATCGGCTTTTCGCAGAAGATGGGTTTACCAAGCTCCACGAGCATCTGAATGATGTCCAAATGCGTATGCGACGGACTTACAATCACAAACGCATCAACATTATGAGAGAGGGCCTGATCGGCTTTTTCGAAATGAGCACAGCCGAGCTTTGAAGCAACTTCACGTCCGACACTCTGGTTCGGATCCACAATCCAAGTTGGTTGCGCAATCTGCGATTGCTGGATATTTGTTAGGTGATCACGCGCCATGCGGCCAGCGCCAAAAATGCCAACTCGAATCATACAACTCCCGGATCGTCGTTTTGCCTAGGAGTCGTCACGTACAAAGGTGCGCGAGCGGTTGCAAGAGATAGTCGCGCACCCCGCTGCAGCTTTATTTTTGGCCGCAGACCTTAAAGCCATACTTCATTGCTTGCTCTTTTAAGGACTCCTGAATGGCTTTGCCATCGACAGCTTTCAATTTTGCGCTCAAGTCTTCGATCTCTTTATTCCCTTCCTCTGCCGTTTCAGGATCTGCTGCTTTGTCCATAGCATCAGCCAGGGTCATGAGTATTTTGGACCCATCGCGCATCATTTGAATGCTCTGATGGAGGTCAGCATACATTTTCTTGAGGTCATCAGCACCTTCAGCGGGCATGGGAACGGCTTCTATTTCTTTGATCGCTGCTTCCATCAAATCGGCTCCCTTATCGGTAACCTTGGAGCCAAACCTAGTTTTCTCCGCCGGACTTGCATCTGATTTCATCGTTGCGCCAAGCGCAGCGACTTCAGATTTCATGGTTTCTTTATTCTTCGCGCACATTGCGTCAATTTTTGCGATGTAGTCGCTTTTGCTGACTGTAGAACCGTTGTTCGCGTTGGCACTCTTGTTCGCGTCTGCGCCCATGCCGCATTTAGAGCAGCTCATCATCGTGGTGAGCGTTACAATCGAAAGAAGAGTGAGAAGGACTTTTTTGTGTGAGTTTCTGAGCATAGTGGTCTCCTTGAGGCTTGATGCTCTCATACGCGAACGATTCGTTGCAAACTGTGCTTACTAAAAATACTCTCTCGCTTTTAGAAATGAGTCGACTATACCTCTCGTTCATGTCGACGACAAAACTCACGGTTGGCCAAGCGATTATCAAGTTCCTAGCTGCGCAACGGGTCGCGAGAGACGGACACACACAGAATTTTTTTGCAGGTATGTGGGGCATTTTCGGACACGGAAATGTCACTGGTCTTGGGCAAGCGCTCGAAGAAGACAAATCGCTCACCTACTATCAAGCACGCAACGAACAAGCGATGGTGCACTCAGCTATAGCCTACGCGAAGCACAAGCGACGTTTGCAAACTTTTGCGTGCACGTCGTCAATCGGACCTGGCGCAACCAACATGGTTACGGGTGCCGCACTTGCGACAATCAATCGCTTGCCGGTGCTTTTGCTTCCGGGAGATATATTTGCCAAGCGCCAGCCTGGTCCGGTGCTGCAGCAGCTTGAAAGCAATGCAAGTCTCGATATTTCGGTGAATGATTGCTTTAAGCCCGTGTCGCGTTTTTGGGATCGCATTTATCGTTGGGAACAGCTCATCGAGAGTCTGCCCGAAGTCATGCGTGTGCTCACATCCCCGAGTGAGACTGGCGCAGTGACGCTTTGCCTTCCTCAAGACGTCCAAACCGAAGCTGCTGACTTTCCAAACCGTTTCTTTGAACCGACAACGCATTTTATCGCAAGGCCACTGCCGGATCGGGAATTGGTTGGATTTGCGGTGGAGAAAATACGCAAAGCAAAACGCCCGGTCATGATCGCTGGCGGTGGAGTCAACTACAGCGAAGCCGAACAGGAGCTTCTGCGCTTTTGCGAACACACGGGTCTCCCTGTTGCGGAAACGCAGGCGGGTAAGGGCGCATTGCCACATGATGCTGCGCAAAATCTTGGTGCGATTGGAGCCACAGGTACAAGCGCCGCTAATCTCATTGCGCGCGAAGCAGACTTGATAATCGCCGTTGGAACGCGTTTGTCGGACTTTACAACGGCTTCAGGAACGCAGTTTCAAAACCCAGACCGCGAGTTTGTAAGCATTAACATCGATGCGCGCGACGCCTGCAAATATCGTTCGCTCGCGTTAGTAGGCGACGCGAAGGCGACGCTAGCGCTCTTGGCCGCCCAGTTGCGCAAGAAAGCTTACGAAGTTTCTAGCGAGTATCGACAAGAGATTGCAGCAAAGCGAACGGAGTGGAACGAAATTCGTTCGCTTGCGATCCAAAGTCGAGGAGCAGGGCTCTCGCAGGCTGAAGCGCTAGGCATCATTAACAGCGGACTTAAAAAAGACGATGTCATGGTTGCTGCGGCAGGGAGTTTGCCCGGCGATATGCACAAACTCATGAACGTCGAAAACTCTCGTCAGTATCACATGGAATACGGTTTTTCGTGCATGGGATATGAAGTTGCTGGTGGTCTTGGAATCAAGATGGCCAAAGACTCTGGCGATGTTTTCGTACTCGTCGGCGATGGCTCTTACTTGATGATGCACTCTGAACTTTTGACCTCGATTCAAGAACGTCAAAAGATCATCGTTGTCGTGTTTGTGAACCAGAAGTTTGCGAGCATCGACGGGCTGTCCCAGTTTTGCGGCAGTGCAGGATTTGGAAACGAGTTTCGCTTTCGGGCGGACAATGAACTTAAAGGCCCATCGCTTGAGGTAGACTTTGCACTCAACGCCCGGTCCTTTGGCGCCGAAAGCATCAACGTTTCGACAGGCGATGACCTAAAACGAGCGATAGAGAAAGCGCGAAGGTTAGAGAAGACCACACTTATCGCGGTTCATATCCAAGACAAGACCGGTGTGAGTTCGTTTGAAACACAATGGAATGTGCCGGTAGCAGAAGTTTCGAAATTGCCCAAAGTCCAGGAGGCGCGTAAGCGTTATGAAAGTCAAACTTGGAATAGCTCCTATTAATTGGAGCAACGACGATCTTCCCGAGTTAGGCGGAGAAACTCCAGTTGAGCAATGCTTAGCTGAGATGCGCGCTGCTGGATTTGTAGGAACCGAGATTGGCAACAAGTTCCCCAAAAATGGCAACGAGATAAGAGCTTTGCTCGAGCAACAGGGGCTGCAGTTAGCTTCTGCCTGGCACTCGACCTACTTTTTAAGTGCTTCGCTAGAGGATGAAACGAGAAGTTTGGAGCAGAAACTTTCAGTGCTTCGCGATGCTGGCGCAAGCAGAATCAATCTTTGCGAGTGCACAGGGACTGTTCATGGCGATATTTTAAAGCCACTGAGCGAGCGGCCACGTGTTATCGATTGGGCGCGACTGTGCGATGGTTTGAACGAAGCTGTGCGAGTGAGTGAGAGATTTGGCATCAAAGTCGCTTACCACCATCATATGGGCACCGTGATTCAGACCGAAGATGAAATTGTCGAGCTTCTGAGTCGAAGTGATGTTGGTTTGTGCTTTGATAGCGGTCATTTGCGATTTGCAGGCGCGGACCCAGTCAAGTGCTGGAGCAAGTTTGAGAGTCGTGTCACGCATGTGCATTTGAAGGATGTGCGTGCGGACTCCACCTTTTCTAAAGGGGGTCGGGGGGATTTTAGTTTCCTCGAAGCTGTCAAAGCGGGCGTCTTCACTGTGCCTGGCGACGGTTCCATCGATTTCGTCACCCTCATCAGCAAGATACTTGCGAGCAACTATCGCGGCTGGATGATTGTTGAAGCAGAGCAAGATCCTGCGAAGGCAAATCCGCTTCAATACGCCCTTAAAGCAAGGTCACATATCAACAGCATTTTCAATCAAAACGCGCGAGAGATGAATGATGTACACGCCTAGCAAAATGCAAGAAACCACCAACTTGGGCGTCGATTTCTGGAACGATTCTTGCGACCCAGACCATTTGCGCGAGGCAGTGGCTTGTTCCGCCGTCGGAGCGACGTCGAATCCTCTCATCGTGTTCCAGAATCTAACGCAGAAAAAAGAACGATGGTTGCCTTATCTTTCGCGTTTTGTGACCGAAAATCCAAGCGCGACTGAAGATGAAGTCGCTTGGTATATGATCAAAACCCAAGCGCGCGAAGCAGCAAAGGAACTGATGTCGGTTTTTGAGAAGACCGATGGCGCAAAAGGCAAGCTTTCGGTTCAGGTTGATCCTCGCTTTTATAACTCCTCGCAGAAGATGGTGGTGCACGGCAGGGAACTTGCTGACCTTGCACCCAACATTATGATCAAGGTCCCGGCCACAGAAGCTGGCATGACGGCGATCGAAGACCTCACTGCTGACGGCATATCGATAAACTCGACCGTGAGCTTTTCGGTCGCGCAGGCAGTTGCTGCTGCAGAAGCTGTAGAGCGCGGACTCGATCGCGCGCGTATTGCTGGCAAAGACGTCTCCAAAATGTCGCCATGTATCACTCTCATGGTAGGGCGTATCGAAGATCATTTGCGCAAGTGCGTAGAGAAAAGCGGTCAGTTAGTCGACCCGACCGCCATTCCTTGGTCTGGCCCTGCTGTTTTTAAGAGCACGTATCGGATTTTTGAAACACGAAAGTTTCGAGCCAAACTGCTCGCTGCTGCTTATCGTCATCAGCTGCATTGGACCGAGCTTATCGGTCCAGGCATCGTGCAGTCCATCCCCTATGCTTGGTGGAAAAAGTTCAATGTGTCGTCTGTTTCTGTTGCTCCAACTTTGGAAAATCCCGTAGCCGCTAGCCTCTTAAGCGAGCTGAGAAAAATTCCTGACTTTAGAAGAATGGTCGGCGATGAAGAACTGGCACCGGCTGATTTTGTGCGACTCGGCGCCTCATTAGACACCCTTACACAGTTTTTAGCTGGTTACGACGATTTGCGACGCTGGGTGAGGCAGGAAATGCTGTTGATGAGGTGAGCCATGAGTTTGATTACGACACTTCGCGATTGTAAGAGTGAAAGCGGCATCAATAGCCTCTTGCCTATGCGCGAGGGTTTGAGCTTTTCGCTGCTTGTTCTCGAAAGTGGTGAGAGTTTTGAGCTTCACTCAAAGAGCTCCGAAATGGCGCTCGTGCTACTGAACGGCGCTGCGCACCTACAAATGAACGATCAAAGCAAGTTTGTTACGCGTGCTCATTGGCAGAACGAGAATCCATCAGCTGCGCACTTATGCGCTCAAACGATTCTCAAGATTGAATGCAAAAGTGCCGCACGTTTTGCGCTGGTTGAGACTCCTAACGAAGAGCTGTTTAGCGCGCGCTTTTATTTGCCCGAACAGGTGAGCACGGAGCACCGCGGCAAAGACTTGCTCAACAACGCGGCGTATCGCTTGGTACGAACTATTTTTGATGCGACTAATGCTCCGCCTGAGGCAAAGCTTGTGCTCGGTGAAGTGGTGAACTTCCCAGGATGTTGGAGCAGCTATCCGCCGCATCATCATCCGCAGAACGAAATTTATTACTACGAGTTTGAGCCTTCACATGGTTTTGGTTTTGGACAGTGTGGCGATGCAGTTGAGACCCTTCGTCATCAAGATTTGCTCTTCATCGAAGGTGGCAAGGATCATGCTCAGGTTTCTGCGCCCGGCTACAGCATGTATTACCTGTGGTCGATTCGACACGGTACTGAGGTGTACACAGGCTTTGAATACACCGCTCCACATGGCGACTTAGTCAGGTGCGCTCCATGAGAGTGCTCTTTCTTTTGTTGATGGTATGTTTTGCAACAAGCGCCTTTGCGAAAGAAAGAATCTATTTTATTGCGCATGCAGGTGCGGGTGACCCGTTTTGGAACGTGACCTACAACGGCGTGCAGCAAGCTTCTCGTGACCATAAAGTTGACGTCGTATTTATGGCTCCAGAGACTCCCAACGACATTGCGCGCCAGGTCGAACTCTTTGAAGCCGCAATTGCTGCAAAGCCAGACGGAATTGCGCTCTCGGTGCCCAGCGATCTGTCGTTTTCGCGCGGACTCAAGAAGGCCGCAAAAAGCAATATTCCTGTTGTCATCGTGAATACGCAGCCAAGCCCTGCAGCGAAAGCGCAAAATCCGCATCTATCCTTCATCGGAATGGATGATTTGACTGCTGGCATGCGAGTTGCAGAGCGGGCGCTTGCGAGTGGCAAGCTTTCGAAACGTGTTTTAATCGCGAATCACCAGCCCGGTCATCTGGGCCTTGAACAACGCCTCAAAGGTCTTCAAACAGTTTTCGCATCCAAGAATATCGCCGTAGACAAACTCGATATCAGCGATGATGCCGCAAACGTCACCAACGCGATTCAAAGCTATTTGAACAAGAAGCGTGATGCCACCGGCGTCTTTTGCCTTGGACCAACCTGCGTGCATTCTATTGGTCGCTATTTTCAGCGCCAAGGCCGTCCGATCTTCCTTGCGAGCTTCGATTTGTCGCCATTCACGGTGCAACTCATCAAAGAAGGCATTGTCGCGTTCACTATCGACCAGCAACCTTACAAGCAAGGCTACTTGGGCGTCGACCAGCTTGTACGCTTAATCCGTGATCGACGACCGCCTCAAAGCATAGAAACTGCAAGTTCCTTCATTGTGAAAGAGAACGCCAATGAGGTTTTCGAGCTGGTGAAAAAGGGGATCAGATGACCGCTGTTCTTCGAAAAATGTTGGGCACTGCCGAAGTGGGTAGCTTTGCTGCTTTAGCTGCTCTTGTCGTACTTTTTTCGCTACTGTCTCCTCAGTTTTTGACGCTTGAATCATGGGGCGCGCTCGTTGGATCGTCCACAGAAGTTGGTGTCATCGCGATCGGCATGACCTTTTTGCTCATCATCGGTGAAATCGATTTGTCGGTGGGCGCTATCTTTGCAGTAGCCGGCGTAAGTTACGCGCATCTGGTGCTGCAGTGGCAAATGAGTCCTGCGTTGGCTTTACCTTTGTGTGTTTGCGCGGGTGCTTTCATGGGCGCAATCAACGGCTGGTTGACGGTCAAAACTGGATTGCCATCTTTTATTGTGACGCTTGGTTCCATGATGTTTTGGCAAGGCTCCTTGCTTGTTTTTACAAGTGGCTTTCCGATTTCGGATCTAGACGGCAAATCGGGATTGCATTGGCTCTCTACCGACTTGGCCTACGGCTTTCGCACGTCTTTTTTGATTTGGCTCGCCCTAGGAGTCGGATGCTCAGTCGTTCTGACGCGTAGCAAGTTTGGGAATTGGATCATGGCAACGGGGGGCAATGAGCGCGCTGCATTTGCAATGGGGATTCCTACTTCTGGCGTGAAGATCTTGTGTTTTGCCGCAACCGGCGCTCTGTGTGCGATAGCAGCGCTCATTCAGTTTGCACAACTCGAGAGCATTTCGCCTGTGTCTGGCGAGCAATATGCGCTCAAGGCCATAGCGATTGCAGTCATGGGCGGTACTGCGCTCTCCGGAGGTACAGGCACTGTCATCGGCTCCATGTTTGGGACGCTCATCATGGGTGTACTCACGACTGGACTCGTGCAGGCAGGACTCTCCAACTATTGGTTCCGCGCGGTCGTCGGCGTGATTGTGATCGTTGCAGTCCTAATCAACGGACGAACGCTAAAGCTACTTAAGGTCCAAGCATGAGCGCACGTCTAGAACTTTCACAGGTTTCCAAACTGTTTGGTGCCAACGCCGTGCTTTCTAGCATCGATATGCGGATTGATGAAGGCGAGGTTGTGGCTTTGCTTGGCGACAATGGCGCTGGCAAATCAACGCTCATCAAGATTATCTCAGGGTTTCATGCACCAAGTTCGGGTTCGCTCACCTGGGAAGGAAAACGCATCGAAGCATCGCATTTTTCACCACGCCATGCGCAGAATATCGGCATCCAAACGGTGCATCAACACTTGGGTCTTGTTGAAAAGCTTTCGATTGCGCGTAACTTCTTTTTGGGAAGAGAGCCCAAAAAAGGCTTCTTCCTCGATAGCAAGTGGATGAAAACTGAAGTCAGTGCACAGCTCGAAAAAATGAGAGTGTCGCGTAGATTGAGCCCTGACACTCAAGTCGCTGGGCTTTCTGGGGGTGAACGACAAGCGCTTGCGATTGCGCGCGCAGTCTATTTTGGAGCTAAACTCCTCATCTTAGACGAGCCCACAAGCGCGCTTTCCCTTAATCAGACAGAGCAAGTGCTGAATATTATCAAAGAGACAAAGAAACAGGGAATCTCCGTCATCTTTATTACGCATACCCTTCATCATATTCGCGAAGTCGTCGACCGAGCACTTATCTTGCGTAAAGGCACGATGGCGGCCGAGCTTCGCGCGCCACTAGATGAGCTAGAATGTGCGCGTTTGATATCGGGAAGCTGACGTGATATGACGCCTCATGGATAAAATTTTCAAGAGTGCCGACGACGCAGTCTTCGATGTTTTTGATGGCGCCACCTTAATGTCTGGTGGATTTGGTTTGGTGGGAAACCCCGAAAATCTCATCAACGCTCTTCGAAAAAGGGGCCCCAAAGATCTGACCATTGTAAGCAATAACTGCGGTACCACCGAGTTTGGACTTTCGATTTTGCTCCGAAACCATCAAATCAAAAAAATGATTTCAAGTTACGTTGGTGAGAACGCGGAGTTTGAGCGTCAGTACCTGAGTGGCGAACTCGAAGTTGAGCTCATGCCTCAAGGCACACTATCCGAGAAGATTAGAGCAGGTGGTGCGGGCATTCCGGCGTTTTTTACACCTGCCGGCGTCGGAACCGGCGTGTCCGAAGGCGGCCTTCCGATGCTCTATGGAAAAAATGGCGAAGTGCTCAAGTACTCACCGAAAAAAGAAGTGCGCGAGTATAACGGCAAAAAATACGTGCTCGAAGAATCACTCAGAGCAGATTTTGCTATCGTCAAAGCACATACGGCGGACCCATTCGGCAACTTGGTCTTTAATAAGTCTGCGCGTAATTTCAATCCTATGATGTGCACGGCTGCAAAGACAACCATCGTTGAGGTGGAGCACATTGTTGGGCTGGGCGAGCTTAACCCAGACCAAATCCATGTTCCAGGCATCTATGTGAACCGCATCGTGCGTTGCGAGAGCTACAGCAAGTGGATCGAGAACAGGACCGTTCGCAAGCGAGAGGGAGTTTAAAAATGCCACTAACTCGAGAACAAATGGTCAAACGCGTTGCGATGGAACTCAAAGACGGATTCATTGTTAACCTGGGCATCGGAATTCCGACCCTTGTTGCAAATCACATCCCAAAGAATGTTTCGATTTTTCTGCAAAGCGAGAATGGCCTTTTAGGTATGGGGCCTTTCCCTTACGACGACGAAGTAGATGCTGAGCTCATCAACGCAGGCAAGCAAACTGTAACAGCTTTGCCCGGTGCTTCCTTTTTCTCTTCCGCAGATTCATTCGCGATGATTCGTGGTGGTCATATTGATTTGACCGTTCTTGGAGCAATGCAAGTTTCCGAGAAAGGCGACATCGCAAACTGGATGATTCCAGGCAAGATGATCAAAGGCATGGGCGGCGCGATGGATTTGGTTGCTGGAACGCCCAGGGTCATCGTTGTCATGGAGCACATGAGCAAAGATGGCGCTGCTAAGATTCTCAAAGAATGCAATCTTCCGCTTACCGGCAAAGCCTGCATCGATTTAATTGTGACGGACCTTGCGGTGTTCTCTGTTGAAAGGGGCAAAGGCCTTACGCTGCTTGAGCACGCCCCTGATTGCGACCTTGATACCATTCACGCCAAAACTGCCGCGAGTTTTGAAGTCTCAGCGAATCTAAAGGCGATTTCCGTTTAATTTGCCTTTCACACCCTTTTCTCAAGGGGGTTGGGGGGATTTTAGTTCTAAGCACTTGCCTGATTACGTGAGTATACTCGGTACAGGGCTTAAATAGTAATTGACTTTATACTTTGCTGAATATAGGTATCAGTTATTATACAATTGATCTTTCAAATATAAGTATGCTCAATAAGATTTTATCTCTTGTATTAAGCGTCTTTCTATTTATCCCGACGATTGCTGCGGCAAGCGAATCAGCGACTTCTCAATCAAACTGGGGAGTCTCAATTTATCAAAAACTGAATGACTACGATTTTCTATTGACCCCGATGAGTGGAGCCGTCATCGGTTCCGCTGTGGGAGGCGCATGGGGAGGAGCCATTGGTGCGTTGATTGGAGGAGCTGACGAATGCTTAATTTACCGAAAGGTTAGCTCTTATACGCATTTGACCGCCGGATTTTTAGGACTCGCGTTAGCAAAAGCTTTGCGTCTTCCTTACTTTGTAGCGGAGTCCCTGGGGTTCGGCATTGGATTGAGCATTTCGACCGGATATCTGAATCTGGCTTCAACCCAACTTTCAGGGCTCGCATCTGGACTTATCTCTGGGGTTTGTCTTGCCCAGGTCTATCAAAAAGACCGGCTCTTGGGAGCAGGAGTCGGTGCCGGATTTGCAGGATTTGACTACTTCTTATCTGGCTCTGCTTCTATTGCTTTTTTAACAGACTTTACGCGAGTTGTTGTATTAAGACCGTTGATAGTGTCGGCCCTATCCAAAACACCTAGATTGGGTCCAATCTTGGCCGAAAATCTGCAGACAGAAATCACCCTTTTGATTGTGTTTGTTTGTTCGCCTGATCAACAAAGCAAACAAGTCGCGTTTCATGGCGATACGATAAAAACGCCAGAGGAGCTGCGAAGCGAACTCGGTCTCATTTTCAAGAGGCTTGCAAACCGTGACATCCTCGAAGAGTTGTTGCGAAAACAAGTTACGTGCAAAGTAGCGATGGCAATGCTTTCCGCATTTTTCGTGGAAGAGTGGAGCAAGCGTATGCAAGATATACGCACAATGTCGGCATTTCTAAGCCCGGGGAACGCGGTTGCAGAAGGGAAGTATCAACACGCGGTAAAGCTCATGGGTCTTCTTCTGATCCCAATTACTGCTGAGTCTTTCGCAAAGGAGTTTCTATCTCAGTACCAAAAGTCGTTTTTGAGCCAAGCGATCGAATCAGCATCACACTCTAAGCTATTAGGATTAGAAACTCCGCTCTTTCTGAGGTCGGAAAAAGTCCTCGATGCAGATGTTCAGAATTTTAAGAGAAATGCGTTTGTTCTAACTGACTCGGCAATCGGAGTTCTTTGGGCTACAACCGATTCCTATACGAGCGCACTATATTCAGGGTTTATTCTTTACAACAATAAAGCCTTGGATATGGTAATCATCATGAACTCCTATAGTTCATTTTTTACCGTTCTTCTTAACGCGGTCGAAAGCCATCTTACAGACGTCAATGTCCAAATTGATATGGCCACGGCAAAAGTGGAGCAGCTCGCGAGTGATCTCAGATCAAGACCTCGAGCAATTGTGCTGAGCCCTAAGCAGGACTTACTTCTCTCTAAGGTTGAAGAAAAACAGCAAGAGCTTGCCAATCTTAATGCCGATAGAAATCTTTGGAACTCTTTGCAAGGCTCGATTCAAGTCCTGAAGAGATGGGGTGATGTCATTTTTGCCTGTGCTTTGGTCGGCCCTAAACTTGCTTCAGGACAAATGCCCTCCAACTCGAATCTTGCTGTCCGCAACGCCATCGACAATTTGCTGGGTACAAATTGGCTCTTAAAGAATCATAACCAGCTCCAGGTCATCACGAAAGCTGAAAAATCGATCGATAGGGTTTTAGACTATCTGGACAAACCATGTGACCAAAGCTCGGCTTTGCGAATTGCCAAAAGCGTTGGCGAGGAAAACTCAATTCGAATCTCGCGGATGACGATCGGAATTTTGGAACCAAGAAGAGAATTACTTACAGTTGACCAAGTTGAACTCCCTGCGGGTCGCTACGTTTTGACTGGGGATTCCGGCTCAGGCAAGTCCAGTTTCTTGAGTAAAATAAGAGGAATCCGTTGCAACGGAATTTATGCAGCTGGCGAAATCGCTTTCGTCACCCAAGAGGGTTCATCATCCGAAGTTTTCGAGATTTCGCAAGAAGATTATATTCCGCCATATTCTTCGCTTCTTGAAATCATTACAGGCAAAACCAAAAAACACTTAGAGGGTCACGAGACCGTCCGACAGAGGGCCAGAGAGCTCCTAACTTTACTGAAAATCGACTCCCAGGGCGAAATCGCCAACCAAATAGATGAAGAAAAAAACTGGGGAGATACTTTGAGCGGTGGTCAAAAACGCAAGGTCGCTCTGGCGACGATGCTCATGAGAAAACCAGCTTTTGTCATTCTCGATGAAACTTTCGCTCAACTTGACGACGAATCAATTAGAGTTTCACAAGATCTTTTGCGTAGAGAGCTTCCAGATTCAGTCATTATCGTGATTGATCATAAAGCTTCAGACAACAACTTCGAAGGTTTCTATCAAAAGAACCTTCATATCGAGAACCGCGCCCTCAAAATCCGTCAAATCAAAAGTTAGGCTTAAGCTTCTACGTGCGTCTTCACCCCCTTTGCTAAAGGAGGTCGCAATGCAAGCCTCGCTCATGAGAAATTTGAGCTTGGCTTTTCTTGCTATCGCGATTCCGTCGATGATCTATGCGCTCGAATGCGATCAGCACAGTAATTTCGCAATCAATTATGTTCTCGATGAGGATGTGCAAAGCGGTTTTACTCCTGGCTGCTTCATCACCGTTGAGCCGGATCATAACGGATGGGGCTCAAACCAAGATCCAAGTCTATGGACACAAGCGAGTGTCACGATTCCAGAAGGTGCAGTCGCCGCCCAAATCTCAAGCTACCCGTATTACCGCGCAGAAGCGATGTACGCTTATATTCAATGCAATAAACTCTTCTTCGCCATCCAGTATTGGAGCGAACAATTTAAGGTTCAGGTCCTTTGGAAATTCGCCGATTCGAAGGCGCCCAAAAGCAAGACTATTCACGAGTGCGATGGGAACGTCTACACACCGCCGCTTCCTGGAAGTGATTGCGTAGGCAAAAACTTTACAGTCACTGCTGATACGCAAAAACTGCGTTTACCTGGATACGCTTTTTGTTTCTGCAAAATGGATTTGGATCACCGTGGCTTTAGCGCCAACCAGCCCCCTGAAGAATGGACGCGTATTCGTGCAACCATTCCAAAGGGTGCGATTGCCGCTCAGCTTACGAGTTACGGTGTGAACGGCACAAAAACCGCAGGTGTGTCGTCTTACATCATGAATGGGACGGCAAACTGCAATGAACTTGACGTCGCGTTGCAGTATTGGAATCTTCCCTTCTTGCTTAGCGTCGGATGGCTATTCAAAGGGAACCAAACCCCACCAGGCGGGCCAGAGCTTGAATGCGATGCATATGTCTACAACGCCCCACACGTGAAGTAGCGCCGTCGGGCAACAGCATTCACCGCATCTGCGCCAGAATCATTTTATGCATGCGCAGAATCTCTTCGTGCTTCTGAAGGCGCACGGCGCAAAGGGTTAGTAGCCACTGCATCTGAATGTTGGTTCTTTGCATGGATAATTAATGTGCTTTTTAAGAGACTTTTGAATGGGTTTACAAAGCGATTAAAAAGCCATAAAAACTGGCGATGTCCTACCGTAAGAGAATCGGTTCCACCAGGCCGAAAAATCGAGCTAAAAACTCCGCCTGCTTGAATGTTCAAGGAAACGACAAATGGGAATCTCTGTTGAGACTTCGCTGGCTAAATTCTTCTTCTGAACGAATTTTCGGACATTATTTTCATCTATTAACCCCCTCATCGATATATCTGGCATTGGTGCTATTGGTAGAAATAAGAAGTGGTGGGCTTCCTTGGCAGATTAACGCTGGTGTTTTTGCACTCTTCGCCTTTCTCTATGGACGCACCTGGGAACTTACCAAGACTCACTTAAAAAAGAGGATATTTGGTTTGCTCGTAAAGCAGGTTGAGATAGCCTCGATTTGTTCATTCAAAACCATTGAGGTTTGGCCTTCTAAAAGACGCACGGAGGACACCCTCGTTTTAGAACTGAAAAACGGAAAGTTGGTGAATATAGGCGTTATGTCCCCTAGTTTGGATAAATTGTCGCGCACGCTGATGGCTCGATTGTCAAAGGAGAGCCGTTTTTCAGAAGGCCGCGCGATCAAGAGATTCCAAAAGGTCATTAAGGTGTGCCATTGGGGGTTCCTTGGCCTCGTGATCGCTATGGGATTAGGTGGGATCCTTACATTGTGTTTGGTGCATTAATAAATATGGTAAAGTGAAATAATGACCGGCAACAACACCGATTGGGTAACCGTCTTTTCTTCTATTAACCTCCTTCATGCGAATATGGTGAAGGGATTGCTCGAGTCTCATGATATCGCTGCGCGCCTTGTTGATGAATATACTGGTTCGCTGCAGGCGGATTTTAGCATGGTGGTTGGTGGCGTCAAAGTTCAAGTACCGAGCGAGGCCGTAGCAGATGCGAAGGAACTGCTTTCGCAAATCGAGGTGCATGCGATCGAAGGTTCGGGCGAGCGCAGATGGGGCAGGGCCCAGATCATGTTGATGGGTTTGACAGCTGGAGTTATTGGTGGGGCCATGATTTTCGCCCTGCTAAAGAAGCTGTTTTAGGCTGAAGGCGAGCAAAATTGACGCCTTAAGCAGATATTGGATTGTTGAAAATCAATCACTGACCTGTGTTTTTGTTGAATTCCCGGCGTAAATTCACCAGGTTTAATATATAATAAACATGTGGTTATCACCGAAAAATAAACGAGAAGACCCATGAAATTTTCAACAGTATGTACTGCAGCGCTTGTTCTTATTTCCTCTACTGCCGTCTTTGCGGAAAGCCCAGGCCAGGTCAAGTACAATGAGTTCAATGCGAATTACGAAAATATGCTTAATGATGTGGGCGGAAAAGGAGATATCGCTGAAATAAGCGAAAGAGAATCCGCGATCTGGAAGCATGTTAAGCCCATGAAGGGAGAGGTCGAAAAGGCTTGTAAAGGCGGGAAAGGCGCAATGGAGAGCGCTAGCTGCCTCGCTTCGCTCGACAAAGCCCTAAAAGAGATGTCGGATTGGGACAAGAAACTTCAAGCATTAATAAAACAGCAGAAAGAAGCAAAAGCAAAAACAGAAGATAAGGCTGCTGGCGCAAGCACTACTGCAGAAGCTCAAACGGACGCTTCAAAAGATCAAAAGAAGGAAGCAAAAACAAAAGTAAAAGCAGATAAGGCCAGCGATACGGCTGCCAATGCAGATACTCAGACGAGCGAAACTAAAGATAAGAAGAAAGAAACAAAAGCAGAAGAGAGTGCGGCAGCTACAGGCGGAGCCGCGGCCGTGGACGCAGGCACTGCTGCGGTCAGTGATAAAGATGCAAAGAAACCAGGGTTTTTGCAAAGAGCGAAGCAGAAAATTACACAAGCCAAACAGGCCATTGTCTCGAAGTTTTCGCTGAAACCCAAAAAATAGCTACTGTCGGAGAACTGACAAACCCGGAGTGAAACACCGCTCGCAATGACTATTGCGGTCCGAAAAGTCCTTCGGAACGCAATGCTTCTATCTGACGTTCAAGAATACGCATAGTTTCTTTGGCGTCTTTTTTTGCTTTCGTGACATAGGTTGTCGCATCGAGATCTTCAGGTTTTGATTCCTCAATAGCGTCTTCATATTCTTTTATCATGAACTGGACGTCACTGACCTGGATGATTTTGGCTGCGCGATGCTTCATGATGAGCCCTAAAGCAGTCTGTAAGTCTGTTGGGTTATAGACCGCAATCGTCTTTTTCAGATCAACTCGTCCTTCCTTTTCCTTGCCAAGCGGGTCTCGCCCGGAAGCATAATTTCCGGTCTGAACACAGTGAAGAAGGCTTTTTACAGATGTCTTATCTTGCGTGAAGCGAACACGAAGTTGGTAGTCGCCGTACTGCAAGACTTGTTGACAGGTCCCTTTGCAGTCGCGGTAGTTCTTGTACCGGATTCCTTTGCTGCAATACCTTCCACCCTGATAGCATTCAGGGTTGCAACTTTTTGGCTCTGTATGCGCGAAAGCATCCCATGCAGCCTTAATGAGAGGAATAGCGATTGATGTCGCTAGAGTCATGGAAATAGGCTCGATTGCTCTCGATGGTGTCGATGTAATGAATAGAATCGCCGCTAATAAGCAATATTTTCTCATGGGATTGTGCCTCTCTTAAGGAGTATTGTAATCCCGACCTGCTCTTTGAGCCAAATTCTGAGTCGCGGTGTGCCAATTTTGGAGAACAAACTGCTCTCATGTTGAAATTTCTGTATGCTAATACGCCTGTTTTTTGCTGCTTATTGTCTGTTGTTGTTTAGTCCGCTTTCGTATGGCGATGTGTGTAGTCCAACTAAGCAAGAGAAGACTATCGCTGCGCTTGAGAATCTGGAATTCAACTATAGAGTAGTGCCCGACGAGGAAACGCTCAACGCGTTTTTCCATGCGACTCCCACTGTGCCGGATTCATGCTTCTCACAATGGAAAGAGATTCAGACTGCCGGCGCAGCCAATTGCGGGATATTCTTGTCTGAAACAAATCCGAAGGTATTAGCGAAGTGTTCTTTTTTTTCGCATTCTGACCATTTCCGTTTCATTCTTTTGGCGAAAGCAGCTCGAGACAAAAAGATACCAGGCGAAATCTTTCCTAAGCCTTTGAACGTATTCAAAAGTGCTGATGAGAGCAAAGTCTACGTTGTGATGGAAAAATCCTATGGCTCACTTGGCGATTATTATTCACGCAAATTTATCGTCGATTTTGCGGAGCGCTATTGCAAGAATCTTGGCACACCATGCCCAACCCTGGTTTCTGTCCTTAAGGGAAGCTGTCAAATCGATGAAGGGCTCTCTCAGGAGTTCTTTGAGAATTTCGTGAACGCGCTTAAGCGCACGTCGAAAGAATTCTACTCGCTGTTACGCAAGCAAATGCTGTATGTGAATGCTCTTCTTTACCTCGGCACAGACTGTTTTCAGTCAGACCTTAAGAATGATAATTTTCTTGTCAAAATACTCAATGAGAATTCAAAAAAGGTGAGACAAGACCTCCAACTCGAAGTGAATGGGGAACATATCGTTGTTCAGATTGGTGACCTGGGTGGTGTGCATTGTGAAAGCACGAAGGAAGAAGCCGAAGTGAATATGCTCGACCATTATTTCAGCAACGAGAGCAAAGTGTATCTCACCAAGAATCCAAGCGAATGCACAAACTTGACCCCTCACGCGAAGGCGATTTTGAATCTGAAAGCTACAGTTGAGCCCGCGGCATGGCTTAAACAAGGTCAGACTTTTATCGAAGTGCTTCATTCTATTTCGCGCGATGCCGCGAACAAGTGGGAGCTTTTGCAGTAGGACCCTCAGCCCTCATTCTCCTTGAGCTGCCACAAGATGCCCCATTGGGTCACACCAGCGACAATCGAATCACGTCGTGCGGCAAGATAGGGTGGGACTCTACCTGATTTTAGATATTTTGAGGAACGACCTGGGTCTCGAAGCAGCGATACAAGCGACGCGCATTCATAAAGGCTAAGATTGTTCGGGTTTTTGCGAAAGTAATATTGAGATGCCTGCCTGAGTCCATAAACGCGCGGCCCAAACTCGACCACATTGAGGTACCAAGTAAGCTGCCTGTCTTTGCTCATAATAAAATCGAGCATCAGAGCGCCAACGATTTCTCTCGCTTTGCGCAGATAAGTTTTGTCACGATACAAGAAAACGTTTTTGACTAGCTGCTGCGTAACTGTACTTGCGCCAATCTTTCTTTTGCTATTTTTGCTATTGCGTTTGATGGCTTCTTTGATGCTGTCTACATCAATACCGTTATGGTCGAGGAAGTTACCATCTTCGGCTGCAATCACGCTTGCTTTGCAGTTAGCAGGGATGTCAGCACCTGATACCCAGTCATCATCAAGTCCCAGTGCGGCTGGAAGAGGGCCGGTGATACGCGTAAACCTCGATTGGCCGTCAGCTTCGTAAGGGAAATAGACAACCGCTCCAAGATAGAACGAGAATACCCATGGAATGAGCCACAAAAATACAATGACTGACGCAACTAGTAGATACTTTTTCATTTACTCGAATAGAGCCACTCAGCAATCTTTTTCCCACCAGCCGTATATGCCAAATTGCCAAGAGTATCAACCGCCGCTTCTATCTCTCTTTTTATGCACTTTCGAGTCGCTTCCAACGCGCCAGAATCAGTGATGAAAGTAGCTAATTCTGAGGCGTTTTTTGCTGGAACTTGGGGCTCAAGCCAGCTTTCCCTCACCCTCTCTCTAAACGCTGCGTTCTTAAGCGCCATAATAATAGGCAGAGAAGGCTCTTTGTTCATGAGGTCTGAGTAAGGGTCTTTAAGACCAGAGTCGCCGGAAAAATCGATGATGTCATCATTCATTTGAAAGACGAGACCTACATGTTTTCCAAGGCGCGAGGCTCGGATTGCCGCATCATTGCTTTGCGCTACCCTGGCAGCAGCAAGCGCACACATGCCAAAAAGGGCGCCCGTTTTACCAATCGCAACTTCGCGCCAGGTAGCCTCAGTCGTTTCGACCTGGGACCGCATTTCGATTTCGGTTATGGCTGCCTTGGTCATTTCTTTCACGACCAAAATGCCATCGCGTGTCACTTGTGGCGGGTACTGCCCTAATAAATCAAATGCAACCGCGAGCAAATAATTGCCCGAAAGCACCGCTACGCTGTTATTCCACTTAGCATTTGCCGTCAGGTTACCCCTGCGTGTTCCGGCATCATCAACAACATCATCGTGCAAAAGACTTGCTGAATGAATCAGTTCACAAGCCACCGCAGCATCAACGAGCTTATCAGGGTCTATATCAAGCGCAGAGCCAAACCATAAAGTGAGAAGAGGTCTTACGCGTTTTGCATTTGGTGTAACGCATAAATGACGCGCAACAGAATTGAGCAATAAAGCAGAATTTTGTTGGAGTTCGTCGTGGTGAGCTAACACGCGAGCGATACGCTTCTCAACAGCACCGAGAAATTGTCGTTGGGTGTGCTCGTCCATACAGTCCCTTAAACAAAGTTCCTGTTTAGCACAATGCGTTATTCGCGCAGCGATTGTGAAAGTTCGTTGAGCAAAATCATCTGCGCTGATTTGGCAGCTTCACCTTCTCCAGGTATACAGCGCAAATAGGCACCATCTGCTTGCAGTTCCCATGATTGAGCATTGTCTTCTAAGTAGAGCGAAATACCCTCGTGGATAATGCGCGTCCGAAGAGCTGGGCTTTCGATCGGGAATGCAATCTCCACGCGTTGAGACAAATTTCGCGTCATGAGGTCGGCGCTCGCTAAGAAAAGTTCGGGCTCACCATTATTATAGAAATAGTACACGCGTGTGTGCTCAAGGAAGCGCCCCACAATTGATCGTACTGAAATGTTTTCAGACAAACCTGGCACCCGCGGCAGCAAGCAACAGGTTCCGCGCACGATAAGTTGGATTTTGACCCCGGCTTGCGATGCTTCGTACAAAAACTGAATCATTTGCGGGTCGGTGAGCGCATTCATCTTGGCAATGATGAGCGCCTGCTTTCCGGCTTTGGCGTGTTCGCTTTCGCGCTGGATTTTTTCTTGAAACGCTTTTTGCAACGTGAAGGGCGACTGCAGGCATTTTCCAAGCTGCGTCACGCGTCCAAGTCCGGTCAGCTGCATAAACAGTTTGTGAATGTCTTCACCCATAACGGGGTCGCTCGTCATGAGACCGTAGTCGGTATAAACGCGAGCTGTTCGTGCATGATAGTTGCCAGTGCCCACGTGCACGTAGCGGCGAAGCTTGTCGCCTTCTCTACGCACCACCATGAGCATTTTGCCGTGGGTCTTATAACCTACAACACCATACACAACATGAGCGCCGGCTTCTTGAAGTCGCGTAGCAACGGTGATGTTCGCTTCCTCGTCAAAGCGTGCGCGAAGTTCAACCACTGCCGTGACTTCTTTTCCGGCTTGAGCTGCGTCTATGAGGTAGTCAACCAGCGGCGAGTCTGGACCCATGCGGTAAAGCGTTTGCTTGATGACCAGCACATTCGGGTCGCGCGACGCTTGACGCAAAAGGTCAACAACAGGTGCAAAGGATTCAAAAGGGTGGTGGAGCAGAATGTCGTTTTTTCGAATCGATTCGAAAATATCTGCGCCTGTCGTTAGCGTTCTGGGAAGACCTGGGACAAAAGGCGCATATTTAAGTTCTGGCTTGTCGACGAGGTCGTAGATGGCGAGCAAACGGCTCAAGTTCACCGGGCCATTGACTTTGTAAACATCTTCGTTCGTGAGACCAAAGTGGTTGGTCAAAAAGCCAGACAACTCATCCGGGCAGCCTTCTTCAATCTCCAAACGCACAGCATCGCCATAGCGACGCGATGGAAGTTCGCCTTCGAGCGTAATCAACAAGTCGTCGATTTCTTCTTCATCGAAGAACAGGTTACTATTTCGTGTGACTCGGAACTGATAGCTTCCTGTCACCGTCATATCCGGGAACAACTCTTCCACATTCGCGCGAATAATTGATGCCAGTGAAATGAACTCAAAGGGATAGTCTGCAATAGAAGATGGAACGCGGATAACACGCGGCAGTGCGCGCGGTGCAGGCACGATGGCTACATCGACGTCGCGTCCAAAAGCATCCATGCCCTGAAGCGAGACAATGAAATTCAAACTTTTGTTCAAAATGCGCGGAAAAGGGTGGGATGGATCAAGTCCAACCGGGCTCAGTACCGGCAAGAGTTCGCTACGAAAGTATTCTTGCGACCATTTTCGCTGCTCTTCGGTCATCGTCGAGCGCGTCAGCAGATGAACGCTTTCTGCCTTAAGAGCGTCACGCAAGATTTTGTTTAAGACCCGGTATTGATTCTCGACAAGTGAGTGTGCTTTTTCGCTAATGCGCTTAAGAGCTTCTAGAGGCGAAAGATTGTCGGGTTCCGCTGTGGAAAGCCCTGCCATGGCCTTTTGTTTGAGGCCGGCCACGCGTACTTCGAAAAACTCGTCGATATTGGTGCTGGAAATACAAAGGAACTTTAACCTTTCGAGCACCGGTATCGAAGGATCTTCGGCATTTGCCAAGACGCGTGCATTAAAATCCAGGAGACTAAGTTCTCGATTCAGGTACACCTTCCCAACCTTCGAGGGCTTGCGTCCCTCCCTGGGGCTTGCCCTCCCAAGGCAACTCGATATAGAACTTCATATGCAATCATTGGCATTACTCACAGACTTGTATCAACTCACTATGGCTAATGGCTATTTTAGACTTGGGATTCAGAACAAACAAGCGTGTTTCCACCATTTCTTCAGAAAGGCGCCGTTTAATGGAACCCTGGTCATCGCTGCTGGTATCGAGAATGTACTCGAGTATGTCGCCAATTTTCGTTTCTCGATCGAAGATGTTGCGTTTCTTTCTTCACTCACGTCGCCGGCCGGCACTAAACTCTTTGACGCAGCGTTTTTGAAATACCTTTCTTCCCTTCGCCTTGAGGTGGAGGTTGACGCAGTCAAAGAAGGGCAAGCAGTGTTTGCGCGTGAGCCTATTTTGCGGGTGCGCGGACCCTTACTTCAGTGTCAGCTCCTCGAAACGGCGTTTTTGAACATTGTTAACTTTCAATCGCTTGTAGCAACGAAAGCGGCGCGTTGTGTCTGGGCTGCCAAGGGGCGCGAAGTCATCGAGTTTGGCCTGCGAAGAGCTCAAGGACCAGATGGAGCCTTGTCTGCAACGCGCGCATCTTTTGTGGGCGGTTGCTCTTCCACTTCGAATGTCTTGGCGGCCAAAGAATACAAAATCCCAGTCAAAGGAACAATGGCGCACGCTTGGGTGATGGCGTTTGAAGACGAGAAAGCAGCATTTCGTGCGTTTGCCCAAATGATACCGGACAATGCGGTTTTCTTGGTTGATACCTACCACACGATAGAGGGTGTTCGAAACGCCATTGAAGTGGGGCTTGAGTTGAAGACGAAGGGGCATAAACTGCTTGGCATCCGCATCGACTCGGGGGACTTTGCTGCTTTGAGTGCAAAGGCGCGCGCCATGTTAGATGCGGCAGGACTTAGTGAAACGCGCATCATGGTGAGCGGAGATCTCGACGAATACCGTATCGAAAGTCTCTTAAATGAAGGCGCCCCCATCGATATGTTTGGCGTAGGGACGCGCTTGAGTACAGCGTTTGAAGAGCCAGCCTTAGGCGGTGTTTACAAGATGTCGTCGGTCGAAGGCGCTGACTGCCTCAAAATCTCTGACGACCCTGAAAAAACTACCTTGCCTGGGGTACTGCAGACGCGTCGCTATCGTAAAGATGGCCATTTCGTTTCCGACTTAATCTTTGGTGCCGAGGAAAAAGAACCGCAATCTCAATTTAACTTTGCCGAGAACACCCCTTTTGAGGATCTACTGTTACCCGTTTTCAGCAAAGGAGAGCGCATTTTGGAACCGAGGACCTTGCAAGAAATTCAGGCTGAGACCAAGAAGACAATCGCTTCGATTCACGAAAAACACCTTGTGTTAGAGCAAGCAAAAGAGTACCAGGTCCTGCTTTCTACTAGCTTGGATGAAAAGCAGAGAAATATCATTCAACGGATGTCAGCGTGAAAGCACCAAAAAATGCACTCATAATTGTTGATTTACAGAATGATTTTATGCCTTTTGGTGCTCTGCCAACTCAGGACGGGCATGAAGTCGTAGGTGTAGCGAATCGTCTTATCCCGCTTTTCGACGTTGTTGTCGCTTCGCAAGATTGGCACCCGGCCCATCACGGCAGCTTTGCGAGCCAATATCCAGGCAAAAAGCCAGGTGAACACGTCAAACTTGCTGGCATCGACCAAATTTTGTGGCCTGATCATTGTGTTCAAGGAACCAAGGGCGCAAACTTTGTTGAGGATTTAAATAGTAACGATATAGAAAAAGTGTTTCACAAGGGCATAGACCCGAACATCGATTCTTATAGCACATTTTTTGATAACGCCCATAAGCGCGAAACTGGTCTTAATCACTACTTGAAAGAACTCAATGTTAAAGATGTTTACATGCTCGGTTTGGCGACGGATTATTGTGTCAAATTTAGCGTGCTAGATGCTTTGCATCTGGGCTACAACACTTTTGTTGTAGTTGACGGATGTCGGGGTGTAAATCTTTCGCCTCACGATTCAGAAGATGCACTTCTCGAGATGCAAAAAGCGGGAGCGCATTTGATAACGAGCAATGAAGCGGTGGCAATAGTTTCATGAAAGTTGGGATTTTAGGGGGCAGCTTCGACCCGCCACATCTAGGTCATCAAATTCTCGCACTCTGCGCGCTTGCGCTCGAAGACATCGATGAACTGTGGGTAATTCCCTGCGCTGACCATCCCTTTTCTAAGAAGCTATCGACCTTCGACCATCGGATGGAGATGTGCCGACTTGCTTTTGGCTCCATGGATAAGCGTGTCAAGATTGTGGATATCGAAAGAACCCTTCCTGGGCCGAGCTACACAGTCAAAACGCTTGACGCTATTCATAAAAAGCAGCCCGACTTGAGTTTGACTTTTGTTATGGGCAGCGATGTCTTTTCGGATCTTCCCAAGTGGCGCGAGCCCGAGCGCCTTCCACAGCTGTGTCAGCTTGCAGTTTTTTTGCGTCAAGGTAGCGGAAAAATCGATCCGGTGCAGATTCCTTACCAGGCTCGCGTTCACAGCGAATTTGTACTTCCACATGTAAAAAGCACACTCATCCGTGACAGTCTGAGGAGTGGAATTTCACAGTCTGCTTTCGTTGATCGGCGAGTGCTCAAGTATGTGAACGAACACAGATTGTACGCTTAAACTGTCTTGTCACTCCGCACTTGATGCGGAGTTTAGGTAGGACAATTCGTAATTTTAGACGGGCATCCATGCAGAACACGTGTTAGTTCACGGCTGGACGTTTGAGCATCAACAAATGTTGTACTCTGGATTCCGTGTCAAGCACGGAATGACATTAAACCGCGACCCAGCTGACGTCGCCAGCACCTTCGCGAATAACCACCGGATAGGGGCCACTCAGATCCACTACCGACGAATCATCGGCTTGTAGTGTTCCAGCGTCCAGTATGAGGTCTAAGCCACGTCCCATAGCCTGCGCTATGCCTTCAGCGTTATTCAACGTCTTCCCATCAATTTTTGTCGACGTCGAGACAATCGGTTTGCCATAGGTTCGTGCGAGCGCAAGCGTAACTGGGTGGTTTGGAACACGAATGCCCACAGTCATGCGCTTGGATTGGAAAATCCGAGGCACTTCTGGTGTTGCGCGCAAAATAAAAGTGTAAGGACCAGGCAAATAACGCTTCATGATGCGGTAACTGTCATTTTCGATGAGAGCGTATCGCGCGATGTCGGAAAGGTCCGGCACCAGCATGGACAGCAAATGATCGCTGCCAATGCCTTTGAGTTTGTAGACACGGTCGATGGCGTCTTTGTCGAAAATTCCACATCCGATTCCGTAGTTGGTATCGGTTGGGTAGGCCATGACGCCGCCTCGCTCGAGTACTCCAATCGCATGGGCTATAATTCGTGGCTCGGGAAACTCCGAATCAACCCGCATAATGAGATTGGAGGAATGAGCCATTAGAAAACCTCGAAGATAGGCATTGTTGGTGAATGATTGTACTCTAAATGAAAGGCGCTTGTCAAAGCCTTGCTTTTAAAGCCAGCGTCAGGTAATTCGGCCTAGAGATGACGATACACCGCGCCTTTGTTGGGCCCCAAATACTTCAAACCGCCAAAGAGAAAGAACTTTTGGAACTGCCTTCTGAGGTTGCCCACCGTCTTTTGGATGTCGTGCGGGTCAAGCCTGATGAAATTGTTGAGCTTTTCGATGGCCAGGGCCTCCTTGTGCGCGGCACTGTTGAGTCGCGCTCTAGCGTTCGGGTCCAATCGATAAATAAAGCCCACAAGTCTGAGCCAAAGCTCATTTTAGCGCAAGCGATGGTGAATCAAAGCAAGCTTGAAGCCATAGTTCAAGATGCAACTGAGCTTGGAGTAGACTCGATAATATTGTTCAGTGCCGCACATTCAGTCGCCAAAGTCACCGACAGAACAGCAAATCAGATCGAGCGATTGCAACGCATTGCTACAGATGCCGCGCGTCAGTGCGAAAGAGCCGATATCCCTCATCTTCAAGGCCCACTCTCTTTTGCAGAGCTCATTTCTCGCCTGACCAATACGAACAGTTATGCGGGAGATGCCAGAGCCGATGAGAAGCTCGCCGATGCGCTCAATGTTGCAGATGCAAGCTTAGACAGCACACTTGTTGTTGGACCAGAGGGCGGTCTATCGAACTCTGAGCTTGCTCAGCTCAAAAATGCCGGCGCACAAATCGTTCGCTATTCCCCTCATGTTTTGCGCACTGAGACAGCCGGAGTCGTCGGCCTGAGCATCATACAGAGTCAACGACTGTGAGTGCGCATTCAGACAGCCGAGCTCTGGTGCAAGAGTGGACTGTTGCGCACGAGCACCATGGGTCGAGAGCTGATATCTACCTGTCGACTAAAATCGGCCGTTTGAGTCGCAACAAAGCCAAAAACATTATCGTTTCAGGTGATTTTCGTCGCTGTGATAGCATTTTACGACCGTCTCAAGTCCTACATTACGGTGAGACTGTTCGCTTGTGGCGCCTGCCACCAGACGAAGAAGCGCTCGACATCAAAAGCGTGAGCCTTATTTTTGAAGACGATAACTGGCTCGTCATCAATAAACCTCCAGACTTAGCGATTCATCCTACAGCGCGCTATCTCAATAATACTCTCACTGGCTGGCTCCGGAACTATGCCCCTGGCGAGCCAATTCATCCGTGCCATCGCATAGACCGCGAAACGAGCGGACTTGTGATGTGCGCGAAGAATCGTAAGGCAGAAGCAGCGCTCAAGATAGCCTTCCAGAACGGCGAAGTTCAGAAAAACTATGTTGCGATCGTGCGCGGCGAGTTTAAAGAGCCGGCCGAAGTGCACGCGCCCCTAGCACTCCAAGGGGACCGAGGCATGGTGCGTATTCGTATGATTGTGGACAAAGACGAGGGTTTGCCATCGCGAACGATACTAACGCCCGTAATCTATGATGAGTTGAGTGACAGAACACTCGTCAAATGTGAGCCCAAAACGGGCAGGCAGCATCAGATTCGCGCGCATTTGGCCCACATCGGCCACCCAATCGTGGGTGACAAGCTCTATGCGATGGGTGACGAATTCTTTGATGCTTACACAAAACGCGACCAAAGCCTTGAAATGCCTGATCTCGAGCACCGCCGCCACGCTCTTCATGCCCATCGTTTGAGCTTCGTATTTGACGGCCAAAAGCTGGAGTTTGTGGCGCCAATACCCGCTGATTTTGGTGCTCTATTGCCGTTTAATCTTCTTTCAACTATTGATGTTTGATGACCGATTTGACCGACAAATACATTATTGTTTGCGTCAGTGGCGGCATTGCCGCTTATCGAAGTCTCGAGCTTATTCGATTGCTCAAGAAAAGTGGCGCAACCGTGCGTGTGATGCCCACCGCTAACGCACTCGAATTTGTTACGGCACTTTCGTTTGAAGCTATTTCGGGTCAATCCGTTCTCATAAACGCACTTTCGGTTATCGATGGCAAAATTGCCCATATCGAAGAGGCCGAGAAAGCCGATGCAATTGTATTTGCACCGGCTACAGCCAATTCAATTGCGAAAATCGCGCATGGATTCGCGGATTCCATCGCGCTGCAAACGCTTCTTTCCTTTAGAAATCCAGTTGTACTTGCGCCCGCGATGGAAAGTAACATGTGGGAGCATGAGGCTACCCAAACAAACGTCGAGACACTCAAATCCCGTGGGTACAAGTTTATAGGCCCAAATAGCGGATTATTGGCTTCGGGTAGGGATGGTGTCGGCCGTATGGCTGAGCCCATCGAAATTTTTGACCAGGTTTTGGCGTCGTTATCACCGCAAGACTTTTCTGGGATGCGAGTACTGCTCACGGCCGGCCCTACCATCGAGGATATAGACCCGGTGCGTTTTATCGCGAATCGTTCATCTGGAAAAATGGGTGTGGCCCTAGCTAAAGCACTGCTAAATAGAGGTGCTCATGTGAGCTTGGTGCATGGCCCACTCAGTGTTGCTATGCCAAAAGGGCCCAATTTGGAACTCGTACCGGCGCGAAGTGCCGCTGAAATGTTCGATAAGACGCTCGAAAGAGTCGGCAATGCTCAAGTGGCTATTTTATGTGCTGCCGTTGCTGACTTTACTCCTGAAACCAAATCAACACAGAAGATAAAGAAGTCGCAGGGTTTAGGCCAAATCTCGCTCAAGCAGACTCGCGACATACTTGCGACGATCGGCTCTCGCCAAAATAAGCCATTTTTGGTTGGCTTTGCCGCCGAGACAGGGAATTTGCTTGAAGAAGCTCAGCGCAAATTCATAGCGAAAAACTGTGATCTACTCTGCGCCAATCATGCACAGGCTATGGACCAAGACCACAATGCCGTTTCAGTCATTGGAAGATCGGGCTTGTTCAAGAGACTGGAACACGCCCCCAAGGAGCAAATCGCTCACCAGATTCTCAATCTGATTCGCGAACAGCTGTGCGAATAGCATCAAGCTGATCTGCTTTGCCGGTATCCCATCGCGAAATGATGCATGTGATCACTTGGTCGGAATCTGAAAGCATTCTGCATCTAAGTGCCTAAAAACAGATTCAATTTCGGTTATTTTCACTCTGGTTTTAACTCTGAATTGCGGCCATTTCACACATTATTTTTATTGCAAATGAGCTTTGCGCTGCAGGCACACGCACGCGCTCTTAGATTCACAGCGAGTTCTTAAAAAAAGCAATCAGAGTATTGCAGATAGGTGAGGTGCAAAATGCGTACCTTCAGAAGATCAGTCTTTTCAAAATTCCTGAATGTGACGATGGCGTGGTTCATGGTTGTGAGTAACCTTGGAGTGACGCCTCAACTCTTGCTGATTCCAGCAGTGGTAACACCGCTGATTGCAGCGCCAGAAGCGGCTAATGCAGTGACAGGCTCCTGTGCAAGCGATGCAGATTGCGGCGTAAACCAGCAATGCAGCTTTGGTACCTGCAAAACCTTTGCGCAGCAGACAGATTTGAATGATAGTTGTTTGGCGGAAGCATCCCATACAGCCCCACATAACATCTCGAATGTTAACTGCACTGCAAACGACATTTCCATCGCTCAAGCCTTAAATGTCTCTCTAGACGCTACCAATCCAGCGAATCCAGGGCAGGTAAATGACTGCTCAATACCTGGCAACAGCCTTGCGGTAACAGCAGAATTCCAGGTTACTTCAAACGCAGACAATCGTTATAACATCGGAATTTATTTCGCGAATGGAGCTTTGCTTCAACCTACTAAAGCTTGTACGGCAAATAGTCAGTGTGGAAGCAACTCAGTCTGCTCGAACGGGGTTTGTACGACGAATGCTCAAGGGATAGCATGCACAAGCAACACTCAATGTAGTCAAATCCCTGGATCCACATGCGACACTAACTCTCATCTGTGCACTAAAGGGTGCACGGTTTCGACCTTGCCAGCATCGAGTAGCGCTTTAAACAATGCTCCTGGGTCAGGAAATTTTCTTAATACCAACTCCGATCAGTGTGGTGACATATCCAAAAATAATTCACTGTATCCTTATATCCATTTCACTGTTCCTTGCTCGGCTGTAACAACTTCAGGTATTCTTCAACTCCCTTACTGCACAGCTTGGTCTCAACAACAAGGTACTTGTGGCGGACCAACAGATGCTGTTATCGGATCTCCATCGAAGTGTAACTGTAACGGTGGTACGCCACTTCCAGTCACATTGCCTGCTGGTAGTATAACAGTTGTTAAAAATACTGTCGGTGGCCACGACGGAACCTTTGGTTTTTCAAGTAGCGTCCCAGGTGCAACGAGCTTCTCTGTTACAACCACAGGCGGCACATCTGCCCCAAACAATAATGTAGTGATGAATGCCTTGCCTGCAGCAGCAGGTGGTACGGCCTATAGCGTAACGGAAGTCGCACAAACAATGCCCTGGCAGTTTACGTCGGTGGTATGTACTTCGAGCTTGTCGAGCAACAAGTCTATCTTTAACTACACAACAGATTCAAACGGTGGTCAGGTCGCAAATGTGATTCTCAAACCAAATGACGCCGTTGTTTGCACCTATACCAATACTTTCATCTCGAATCCTACTCTTGCAACCACAATCAAGTTGTCAGACGGAAGCACGATTCCGCTTGTTAATGGCGTTCCAACTGTAACGGTTGGCTCTAGCGTTTACGATACAGCGATATTGAGCAACGTTTCAGCTAATGCAGGCGGCTCGGTAAGCTATACGTTCTACAACGATGCAACTTGCGGCGTGAACGGCGGCACAGGAAACAGCGCAGGCTCTGGTAATGTATCAGGAGCTACCGTTGGACAGTCTTCGACGAGCGCAGCTCTTTCGGCTGGATCCTACTCTTACAAAGCGCATTATTCAGGCGATGCTTTAAATGGTTCCGCGGATGCTCCATGCGAACCGTTGGCAGTGGTATCTCCTAATGTACACATCGTCAAAAAGGCTGACGCAAACAGTGTGTCAGCGGGAAGCCAAATTGGTTTCACGATTACCATGTACAATGATGGTAGTGGCGATGCGGTAGGCACTTCACTCTCAGATACCTTGCCTACAAATCCCGATTTGAATTGGCAGGTTCAGGCACAGGGCGCGGGCTTTACAAACTGTGCTATCAACACCGGCGTTCTGTCGTGCGGCCCGGTTACTATTCCAGCCGGAACAACCCAAGGTGCAAGCACCTTTACCGTTCACATCACGTCGACTACAACGGCGAACACCGTGACGGGTTCATGCCCATCTGGCGGCGGAAATATTGACAACACCGCATCGTTCTCGGGTGGAAATGGTGGCACAGGACAGTCGAGTGATTACGTCTGTGTTTTGCCTGCTTCAGTCCAAATCGTCAAACTTGCAGACGCAGCCCAAGTCAATGCTGGTCAGCAAATTGGCTTTAAAGTCATCGTTTTCAACACCGGTGCAGGTGATGCATCTGGCGTTAAACTCTCTGATATTTTGCCGACAAACGCAGACTTGTCGTGGTCGATTGAATCGCAGGGCGACGGCTGGGGTTCAGCCTGTAGCATTAGTTCAGGCGTGCTCTCATGCGGTGGCGCAAACGGGGTTGCGATTGTAGGCGGTACTACACAAGATAGCAGCGCATACTGGGTTCATATTACCTCGTCGACTAGTCTCAATACGGCGAACTCGGGAACAGGCGAACGCTGCACCTCTACATCAGATGGTCAAGGTACAGTCTCGAATACCGCAAGCGTAACCACTACAAACGATGGTGGTCCATCATCAACAGTAAAAATTTGTGTTGTCCCAAATATCAGTAGCACAACGACGTTGTTGTCGAATCTTGGACCAGTTTCAATAGGAACTGCTGTTCATGATTCAGCAACCTTGAGCGGCGTTACCTTCGCTGCTGGTGGAACCCTTACATACACGATCTACACCGATCAATTCTGTTTGAATCAAGCTGACACGAGTCTTATCAGCGCTCAGCCGACAGCTGTCACTGTTACAAACGGCGTAGTTCCAAACTCCGCAGATGTGACCTTTAACGCGGCGGGTACATTCTACTGGCAGGCAGTGTATAGTGGCGATGTTAACAACACAGGCTCAACCAGCGCTTGCACGAGTGAAACTTTAGTTGTTAATCCAAACGGAACCAATACAACGACCTTATTGTCTAACCTTGGACCGATTGCGATTGGAACAGCGCTTCACGATACGGCAACACTTGGCGGTGTTACTGCTAATGCAGGTGGTACACTCTCCTACACAATCTATACCGACGATACTTGCCAGACACTCGCTACCACCGGGGCAGACAGGCTCATCGATGCGCAGCCTACTGCAGTCGTTGTTAGCAATGGTGTAGTTCCAAACTCAGCAGATGTAACCTTTAACGCTGCAGGTACTTTCTACTGGCAAGCTGTTTATAGTGGAGACGCTAACAACCTTGCTTCAACGAGTGCTTGCACAAGCGAAACCTTGGTCGTAAGTCCAAATACGACAGACACAACAACCTTATTGTCTAATCTTGGACCGATTGCGATTGGAGGCTCCGTTCACGACTCAGCTACTTTGAGTGGTGTTACTGGCAATGCAGGTGGTACGCTCAGTTACACGATTTATACCGACGATACTTGCAAGACCCAGGCAACGACTGGGGCTTTGGGTGTCATCAGTGCACAGCCAACGGCAGTGACCGTCACCAATGGTGTGGTTTCAGATTCAGCGGACGTGACCTTTAATGCTGCAGGTACCTTCTACTGGCAAGCAGTATATAGTGGCGATGCGAATAACCTTCCATCGACCAGTGGTTGCACGAGTGAGACCTTGGTTGTTGTTCCAAATACCACGGCGACGGCAACGCTCTTGTCTAACCTCGGGCCTATTGCTATTGGCGGCTCAGTACATGACTCAGCGACTTTGAGTGGCGCGACGCTCAACGCGGGTGGAACCCTCTCATACACAATCTACACGGATCAGTTCTGCTTGAATCAAGCTGACACGAATCTCATCAGCGCTCAGCCATCAACAGTGAACGTCACGAATGGTATAGTGCCTAACTCTGATGATGTGACCTTCAAAATGGCTGGAACATTCTACTGGCAGGCTGTTTATAGCGGCGATGCTAACAACACAGGTTCAACAAGTGCCTGCACGAGCGAAACTTTAGTGGTTAGCGCCAATGTTCCAACCGTAACCACGACGGTAAAAGACGCAAACAACACCGATGTTACTAACTCGGCAGTTGCTATCGGTAGCGTTCTGCATGATACCTCGGTTATCGCGGGTGCTACTTCGGATGCAGGTGGCACAATCAGCTATAACTTGTACAGCGATGCAGATTGCTCAACGAAGGTTCTGGATTTGACTCCAGAGACCAACACGGTCGTGAATGGTGTAGCTCCCGACTCAATAACCTACACCTTCAATCAAGCAGGTACCTTCTACTTCCAAGCAACCTACAGTGGTGACAACAATAATATCGGTCCAGTCTCGAGCGCATGTAAGAGCGAGATTGTGACGGTCAATCCAAATACTACCAGTGCAACCACGTTGTTGTCGAACTTAGGACCCATCGGTGTTGGAACTGCGGTTCACGACTCAGCAACATTGATTGGTGTGACTGGCGATGCGGGAGGTACCCTCACCTATACTATCTACACCGATGATAGCTGCCAGACACAGGCAACAACCGGTGCAAATGGTCTCATCAATGCACAGCCAACAACTGTAAACGTGATAGGTGGTCTTGTTCCCAACTCAGAAGACGTGACCTTCTACGCTCCAGGTACTTTCTACTGGCAAGCCGTATATAGTGGTGACGCAAACAACCTGGGATCATCAAGTGCTTGCACGAGTGAAACCTTGGTTGTTAGCAAGAATCAACCAATCGTCACAACAAAACTCTCGGATGAAAACGTGAGAGTAGGTGACTCATTCACCGACCAAGCGATGCTAACGGGCGGCTTTGCTCCTACCGGAACTGTGACCTTCAATGTGTATGCTGGCAACGATGAAAACGCCTGCGTAAGCGACAACCTCGTAGGAAGTCTGACACAATCTGGAGTACCGCTCGTCGGTGGTGTTGCGATATCAGCGCCATTTAATCTCTCGGGCGGTCAATACCAAATCCAAGTTGTTTACAGCGGCGACGCAAATAACTTGCCTGCTACAAGTGCTTGTGGATCGGAACCTATGTTCATACAAGCGCCTTCCATCAACATTGTGAAGTCTACCAATGGGGTCATTACGCCTCCTGCAGCGGCTCCACAGATTCCTGTTGGTAGCACAGTGACTTGGACATACCTTGTAACCAACACAGGTAACGTGGCCTTGGTTAATGTTGTAGTGACAGATGACCAGATTGGATCTATCGGCTGCCCAAGCTCAGAACTTGATGTTGGGGCATCGATGACCTGTACAGCAACAGGCACTGCGGTTGCAGGATCCTATAGCAACATTGGTACTGCTACGGGTACGCCGCCACTCGGTTCGGACGTTTCTGCTCATAGCCCAAGTGCTTATGTTGGATATGTCCCTTCAACTGGATGTACGCTCACGGCTGGCTACTGGAAGAATCATGCTTGTGCGTGGTCGAGTTCGACTCAGCTGAGTGCATTAGCTAATGACCTCAACCTCTCTCCTATTCCAAACTCCGATAAAGTGACGCAAGCAAGCATCATTGCAATGATGAACTTGCCCACCGGAGGCAACGCTTGCTCTTCGTTAGCTCAGCAGTTAGTTGCAGCATGGCTTGGTGTTATCGTGAATGGTGCAAGCCCAGCTCCGAGTATCTTGAATATGGCGAGCGCAACATTTGCTAATCAGTGTATCGCAAGCATTTCATCGACGGGCACTATTACTCTGAATAAGATAAATCCTTCTTCAGCAACTGGTGCTATACTCATTGGCTATAACAATACACTTGACCAGTTCAACAATGGAAAACTTGGCGTTCCTCATTGTGGAGACGCTGGTGCACCAAGTGGTCCTGCACAATGTACCGATTCCACAGGCGGTCATGGCAATGGAAACGGCAATGGCGGGGGAAGTGGCAAGACCACCAACGATCCACCAGCTGTCGTAAGCGGTGGATGTAGCTGCGATTCAACGGCTACCCCATTGAATGGGAACACGCTTGTGTTCGGATTGTTCATGCTTGCGTTCGGATTGTGGCGTAATCGTCGCCGTCGCGAAACACGCTAAACAATACGTTAGATTGACCCAGATAGTTCCGGTTCCTTTCGAGGAGCCGGAACTTTTTTTGTAGCCTCAATCGCGCGAACGCAGTGTCTTGCAAAATTAGGCCCGCCGTAAACAAAGCCCGTATACACTTGCACCAAGTTTGCTCCATGGTTGAGTTTTGCCACGGCGTCTTCGGGCGTCATGACTCCGCCCGATCCAATGAGCACGGCTCTCGAACCCAATTCTCGCCGCACGCTTGCAAGAAGATTGTTGCTATTTTCAAGCAGAGGTTTGCCGGAGAGCCCTCCGCCACCTTGCGGAATATCGGAGACTAATGGCTGCACAGAAGTATTAGATATGATGAGGCCGCTTACGCCATTGCTGAGAGCAGTTTGAGCGATTTTGAGTGCCGTGGCTTCGTCCATATCGGGCGCTATCTTTACGAGAATAGGTCGTGGAGAAATGCGCTTTGAATTCTTGTCTGCGATGGGGGAGAGTACACGTACTAACGCTTCTGTGTTTTGCAAAAGGCGTAAGTTTTTGGTGTTTGGGCTTGAGACGTTGATGACGATGTAGTCTGCTAGGTCTGCAAGCAACTCAAATGATTCAAGATAATCTGAAGCTGCATTTTCAATTGGGACGATGGCTGATTTGCCAATGTTGATGCCAATGGGAATCGTGAGGCGCGAAGACTTGCGTTGGTATGTGATGCGCTTTGAAACAACTTCTGCACCATCATTATTGAAGCCCATACGATTAAAGAGCGCTTGATGCTCAGGTAAACGAAAGAGGCGCGGTTTTGGATTTCCGGTTTGTGGCTTTGCCGTAATGGTTCCAACTTCGGCAAAACCAAATCCGAGATTTTGCCAGGCCAAAAGACACTTAGCGTTTTTATCCATTCCGGCTGCAAGTCCAACCTGGTTGGGAAAGTGAATACCTAATAGGCGAGTCGGATTTTCAGCAGAGAATGTTTTGCGAATTTCAAAAGACCAGAGGGAGAGGAATTTGAGGGCTAGCTCATGGGCATGCTCCGGATCCAGCTTAAATAATAGGGGCTTAGCGATTTTCCAGAACATGGGTAACTCCGGGTATGCCGGGGGTTGCTTATAACATTGGTAACGCGTAAAAGTAATGGATTATGCGCGCACAAATTGTCAAAACTCTATTGGTTGTTGCACTCGTACAAACGGCGGCTTTTTCTGGCGAAAAAGCTGACCCAAAAAAGCCTGCGCCCAAAGTGCAAGCAACCGCTCCTGCGGAGAGCACCGCTCCTGCGAAGAGCGCAGCTCCTGCGAAGAGCGCAGCTCCAGACAAGGATGCAAAACCTGCCAAGGTAGATGCTCAAAAGAAACCTGAACTCAAAGATACGCTTGCGAAACTTCAAGCGAACTTCGACAAGACCAAAGATTTTTCGGCGCAGTTCACGCAAAAGTTCCATCACAAAGTGTTGAAGACTGATAGCGCAAGCGAAGGCACAGTTAAGTTCAAGAGCCCTGGATTGATGAGATGGGACTACACGAAGCCATCTACAAAATCTTTCATCGTTGATGGAAAATCACTTTGGGTGTACCAGCCAGAAGATAAGTTGGTTATGGTCAATAAGTGCTTCAAGCAAGATACATTGACTGCGTCACTTTCCTTTTTGTGGGGCGCAGGAAACATAACGAAACAATTCGATGCGCAATACTTTGAGGGACAATTCGGTGATGCTTCAGATCTCAATATTCAATTGACACCTAAAGTAAAGTCTTCTCATTATAAGAGACTTATTCTTGTGGTCGATTCAGAGAAATTTCAGGTGAAACAATCAATCGTTGTTGATTTAGAAGGCAACACCAATCAGTTTAAATTTAACTCGCTTCAGCTCAACAACAATATCAAAGCAGCTGATTTTAGCTTCACACCGCCGAAAGGCACGCACGTATCTGATATTCCTGGCAGCAGCAATAATTGTAAATAATCTGGGAATAAAAGTAAAAAAAAAGATTGTGTGCATCTAGACAGTAGTGCCAGAATCAAACTCACGCCCCAAGATTGATGTCTTTGGTGGTTCGCGGGAGGTTGAGATATGGCGTTTAAAAAATCGCTATTGGCTGTCTTCGGAATAGTTGCCCTAATAGGCGTTAATGTATCCGCGACTGAATTTATTATTAAGTTCAAGACACAAAAGCAATTCAGCAACTCATTTACGTCATTTAGAGACTTCGATGGTCTCAAACTGATGGCGTTTCACAGGCCAGGTAAGATTGCTAAAATCGAATTGTTGTCACGCAATGAAGCTGATCTTCAAAAGAAACTAGAAGTTATTAAGAAGCGTAACGATATCGAATATATCGTTCCGAACTTCAAGTTTCATGTTCAGCCGGTGATCAACGATCCAAGTGCTAAAGATCAATGGGCGCTGGAGAAGATTAATGCAGCTGGAGCATGGGCTCGTACAACTGGTTCTTCCAAAGTGGTTGTTGCTGTCATTGATACAGGCGTCGATTACAATCATGAAGATCTGAAAGCTAACATTTGGGTCAACACAAAAGAAATCCCAAACAACAATATCGATGATGATAACAATGGTTTCATCGATGACGTTCGTGGTTGGAACTTCCACGACAACAACAACGACCCCATGGACAAGACGTCGGCTCAGAATCCTGGACACGGAACGCACTGCGCTGGTATCATCGGTGCTGTGGGTAACAATGGAATCGGTGTCTCCGGAATTAACCACACTGTTTCGATTATGCCAGTCAAGTTTCTCGGCGCTGATGGCTCTGGTGACTTGTTCAGCTCAACCAAAGCAATCGATTACGCTGTTGCAAACGGTGCAAGCGTGATTAGCGCAAGCTGGGGAGCTCCAGTGAGCGAATCGATGGCAAAGCCAATTGTTGATGCAATTGCTCGTGCAAAAGACAAAGGCGTTATCTTCGTTGTAGCTGCTGCAAACGATGGAACCAACAACGATTCACGATCTATTTTTCCAGCGAACGCAAACCTTGAGAACGTGATTTCTGTTGCTGCAACAGATGTAAATGATCAAAAACCAAAGTGGTCCAATTTCGGTACAAAGATGGTGCATGTTGGAGCTCCAGGTGCCGACATTCTGAGTACAGTTGTTGGCGATCAGTACAAGAAGCTTTCTGGCACGTCGATGGCAACACCACTTGTTGCAGGTCTCGTTGCTTTGCTTCAATCGCTTGATCCATCATTGAAGGGCCCCGCTGCAAAAGCGATTTTGCAAAGCTCCGGTGCTGCAATGGATTTGGAAGTTGCATGCAAGTGCCGAATCGATGCTGCTAAAGCAACCGATATCGTCTCTACAAAAGCCTTGACGCTTATCCCGTCGGCAGCGACATTGAAGACCGGTGAGAAGACAAAGCTTGACGCATATGCAGGTGTTGGTCCTTATACATTCAAGTCTTCGAATGCCGATATCGCATCAGTTTCAGCTGATGGCGAACTCTTGGGCGTGAAAGAAGGCGATGTTACCATCTCGGTGACAGATGCAAACGGTGCTACAGCTTCATCGCGTGCGATTCGTGTTTCGAACGATGCTCCAGCTCCAGGCGGTGCTTGCCCGTTTGATGATCCAATGATGTGCATGATTATGTGCGTCGTTGCGCCAGATAGCCCATGGTGCTCAGGACAGGAAATGCCAGACGTCCCTGGAATGCCCGGCCTTCCCAAGCCTGTTGTGTAAATTAGTTCCCCCTTTCGAAAAGGGGGATAGGGGGATTTTCCTATGCGTTTGAAACGATAAAATCCCCCAACCCCCTTTAAAAAAGGGGGTGTTTTTTTTGGGTAACCCATGCTCACGGTATTTTACGAGATTGCTTGGCTCTTCATCGTTTTGCCTCTTCTCGAGACGGCACACTTAGGTTTTTTCCAAGTAAGACACACCGACGCCGGGCGCAAACCACGCTTCCTTGCTTGGTATTTGGAGTTTCTGCGCGTTCTCAAGCGCAGACCAGCTCAAACAAATCCATTCCATATCAAGCTCGCGCGAAAAGGTTTGCTATTTACCGCACTTGTTCTTCCTCTCGTCGGCTTCTCCCTGTTCATCGACGGCTCATTCTCGATACTGCTCGTATTGAGTCTCTTACTCTGTTTCGGACTTGTAGACTTGCTTTTGGGATTCACCTTCGATCGTAATTTTATTGCGCTATCATCGCTTGAGAAGTCTTCTGTGAGGCAAGCCCTCATACTTATTTTTCTCGTAGCATTATTTGTAAGTCCATCGTTTAGCGTCGATACAAGTGTTCAGGAACTGGTTCTTGCGCAAATGCGACCTTTAACCAAGGCTCTTCCAGCCTTCGGTATTCTTGCTAACCCAGTTGCATTCATTTGTGTTTGTATGGGGATGAGTCTTTATTTGTGGCATTGGGATCATAATGAATTTCCCAAACCCGATTCGATTCGGATGCCACTGCAAAGCGAGTTGTTTGGCATCGACCTTCTCAATTATAAGATCGCGCGAGCGCTTGAGCATTTGTTGTTTTACACGCTCATTGTTTTCGTATTCTTGGGTGGACCCTATTTGCTCGACACCGGAGCAGGTCTCATATTTTCGCTTGCGATACTTACAGCGAAGATATTGCTCGTTGCCTGCTTTGTTCTGAGTATCTATTTTGTGATGCCGAGGATCCGAGAAAGCCAGACTCTACGTTTGTACTTTCTCGTTTTTCTACCGCTCTTAATCGTAAGCTATCCGCTTTCGCGCCTTATGCTCGGTTATTTCGGACAGAGCTAAGCTCTACATGCAATCGCTTCGATTTCGACGCGAGCGTCTTTGGGGAGTCTCGCGACTTCAATGGTCGAGCGTGCTGGAGGCTCTTTGTCGAAAACCATCGCGTAAATAGTGTTCACGGTTGCAAAGTCATTCATGTCTTTGAGAAAGATTGTCGCTTTCACAACGTCTGATTTAGAAAAACCAGCTTCCTGCAAAATAGACTGAAGATTCGCCAAAGCTTGCTTGGCTTGATCTGCAACGTCTTCGGAAATGAAGGCACCTGATGATGGGTCGGTGCCAAGTTGTCCCGACACAAACAACATCTGGCCCGCAGTCACGCGTATAGCCTGACTATAAGGTCCAACGGCTCCGGGTGCGCGGGTAGTCGAGATAACTTCTCTCATGGCTGAGCTTCCTCAAAATCAGATAAATTGTACATCGAGTGTAGTTTGAGTCCTACAGCTGCGAGATTCTCTTCGCCACCTGCCTGCCTGTCGACAATCGAAATCACCTGAGAAACTTCGAATCCAGCTTCTCTAAGCGTTTGCGCCGCTTGAATGGTCGCTCTACCAGTTGTCACGACGTCTTCTGTTAACAAAAGACGCGTCCCTTTGGGCATTGCAGGGCCTTCGACAAGTTCTTTTGTGCCATGGTCTTTCGCTTCTTTGCGTACACAAAGCGCAGGAAGAATTCGATGTTCAGAAAAAGCATGAAGCGTGAGTGCCATTGAGATGGGCACTGCACCAATCACCATACCCCCGCACGCATCAAACAACGTGCGGGTTTCGGCTTCAATCTGCCGCATCCCGTCAAAAAACAACGCACCGAGTGCAAAAGCACCTTCTGGTCTCATGGAGACGCGTTTGCAATCGATGTAAAAATTGCTTTTTGCGCCGCTGTTAAGCGTAACTTCACGACAAGCATAAGCGAATTGCTTGATTAGACCGAGCAATTCGCCTCTCTTATGCTCCGAATGCAGGTGACTGATTCGCATTCATCAAGCCTTGGTAGGAGTGACTTTCTTGATAACGAGTTTCTTTGCTTTAGGAGCTGGGGCTGCTGCTGTTTTCTTAGCGCTTGCAGTCTTCTTTGAAGCGGCTGCTGTCTTCGCAGGTGCAGCCTTCTTTGAAGCTGATTTTTTCGCTGAGGCACCTTTGGCTTTGACGACGCCAACTTGCGTAAGCAAGGTGTCCATCTGACCAACGAATTTCTGAGGAAGCTTTTCCTTCTTTTCTTCCCATTTTTGCACGAGGTTGTTCAAGCCGCTTTGTGCTTGCTTCTGAGCTTTCTCGGAAGCCTGTTTGGCTTTGGCTTCAAACTCAGCATAGGATTTGTGCAGCACTTCGAGGATCTTGTGAACCTCTTCGCCCGCATCCTTCTTGATCGACTTTGCTTGCTGCTGCATCTCGACGATCATGCTCAAGGTGTTCTGTAAAAGAGGGGACTTCTCAACTGCTTTTGGAATTTTTTCGATGATTTTCTGAGTGATAGTCATGGGAACCTCCGGCTTGTAACGTTTAGTCTCATGTAGACTTCGTCGTCAACGGGTATAATCACTATGCGCTCAGCTCCTCTTCTTTTTTTCGCCCTCGCTGTTGCGGGAGCGTTGATCGGGATCTTCGATGTCTTGGCCTCCGTCATGCCAGCGACCTTCTCTGTCATGGCAGGGAAGCCTGGCATCCATGCCTTCTTAATTTTCGTGCTTGGGCTCGGTGTTGCTTCTTTTCTCTTTCGCGCTCCAAGGGTTGCAAGGGCTCTGCTCGTTTCACTCACCATTATCGCGATCTTCGCCACTCTAGCCTCACATCAAAAGCAGACGTTCGACAATGTGCTGGCGTCACTGCCACCCAACTCCACCATTCTCGAAGGCGAGCTCACCGATCTGTCTGATACTCTCAACGCTGAAAAAGTCGGTACGCTTGAGACAACCAACTTTACCCTTGTGTTGAGACTCAAAGATGCAGCAAGCGCTAAGTCGTTACGCATTGGCGACCGCGTACGTGTGAAAGGAAAGATCTTCAAAGCCGCACCATCTCTCTCTCCTGGGCAGCTAGACGGTTATTTGTTTGGACTCGCTCGCAATGTGCACGGACGCATGATCGTGAGCAACCCGAATCACATCGCGAACATGCAAAACAAAGATGGCCCGTCTTTCATGGCGAGCATTAAACAATCGCTTAGAGACCATCTGAACTCTGTACTTACACCTCGTGAGGCCGGTCTTATGCTGGCACTCGTAGTCAGCGACCTTAAACTCTTCGATGATGAGCAACGCACGGTTTACCGAAACATCGGTGCAGGACATTTGCTTGGCGTAAGCGGTCTTCAGGTCTCGCTTCTTAGCGTAATCTTTCTGCGCGTCCTTCTCTTCTTGTTTCTCCTCATTCCTTTTGTATCGAGGCGGTCCTGGGCGCGCTATCCGACGCTAATCGTCACGCTTTCTCTCATTTGGGGATTCGTGATTTTGTGCGGCTCACCTCCACCTGCGTTTAGAGCAGGGATGATGACAACGCTTATGCTGCTTGCTTCGCTTCGAGCGTGGCCGACAACGAGTGCAGATTTGTTTGGGGCCACAGGTCTCATCTGCTTGCTCTATGAGCCAGCTTGGGTAGTGGATCCAAGCTTCTGGCTGTCCTTTGGCGCGGTGTTTGGACTCATCATTGCTGCTGAGTATGCCAAGATTCCCGAAGACGAAGTTTTGTTGCTGCGTCTCGAAAAGAGCAATGTGCCGCTGCGAAGAAAATGGCGCTCGGTGGTTTTGACTTCACTTGGGGCAGGGCTTCTTACGTTGCCGCTTTCGATTTATTATTTTGCTGAAATCAGTTTGAGCGGCCTCGCCGTTAATCTCTTCCTGGTCCCCATCGCTGGCATTTTGCAAACCCCGGCCATCTTGTTTGCGGGCTTCGGTGCTATCCTCAGTCTGCCATTTTTGACCCAAATCGGCGCGTTCCTGGTGGCGGTCCTCGAAGCGATATGCATGACCCTTGATGATCTTGTGGGTCGCAGCTACCCGATGATGCCGCTCACATTCGCCGAACTATTGATCGCTGCTCTGGCTTGCGTCATGCTGATTATGCTTGCGCGATCCAGTCGACGCGTGTTGAAGGCTGTCATCCTATTGTCTTGTGTACTCTTTCTCGCAGCTCCCTCCTTTGAGAGTGACGAAAGCATGACTGTCACCTTTTTGCCTGTTGGTCAGGGCGATGGTGCTGTGCTTCAGATCCCGCCAGGCAAAGTGATGGTTATCGATGGCGGTGGCAACTTTGAGAACGTCTATAATCCAGGTGAACGCGTCATTGCGCCCTTTCTAAAGAGGCGAGGGATCGACACCATCGATGTGGTTGTGCTTTCTCATCCAGACGCGGACCACGTCATGGGACTCATTTGGTTAGTCGAGAATTTCGATGTGCGCGAACTTTGGCATAGCGACTTTGATGCGACGCATCCGTTGATGGCTAGGCTGTCGCTTGCTGCTTTCAAAAAAGGTGTGAAGGTTCGCTCGAAGGACGAGCTTCCAGAAACGATAGGTGATGCTAAGCTCGCTTACTTTTTTGCTGAGAGTGAATCCAAAGAACTGAGATCGACCAACAATCGAAGTTTGGTGATGCGCGTGAGTTACGAAAACTGGTCCGTTTTGTTTCCTGGCGATGTGGAAGCACCGCTTGAAGAAGCTCTTTTGGGCCAAGACTTAAGCGCAACCATTGTGAAAGCCCCGCATCATGGTTCAAAGGGTTCATCGACACAGGCTTTTGTGGATGCGACCAAAGCTGCGCACCTTGTTTTTTGTACTGGCGTTAATAATCGATTTGGTTTTCCCCATTCCCAAAGTATAAAGCGCTGGCAAGATAGCGGGGCTAAACTTTGGGACACTGCCGTTAACGGCGAACTTGCGTTTCGCCTGAATGGCCGCTTTGTCGAGGTAAAACCTTTTAGGCCCACACTTTGAGGACGCATCATGAGCACTACAGTTTCACTAATGAAATCGTGTTTGGAAAAAATGCAGAGCAAGTACGCCGAGGCTCGCGCGCATTTTGGCCGGCCGCTCACACTCACTGAGAAGATCCTTTCGGGCCATATGAAGAAAGTGTGCGACGAAAAGGGCGGGAAGCTCGAGCGCCGCAAATCCTACGCCGATTTTTATCCAGATCGCGTCGCACTCCAAGATGCAACAGCCCAAATGGCGATTTTGCAGTTCATGACCGCAGGTCAAAGCCGCGTTCAAGTGCCAACAACAGTGCATTGCGATCACTTGATTAGAGCAGAGAAAGGCGCTGACCTCGACTTAGGCACAGCCAACACCGAAAATCGTGAAGTCTACGCGTTTTTGCGAAGTGCTTGCGAAAAATATGGCATGGGCTTTTGGAAACCTGGTTCAGGTATTATTCACCAGGTGGTGCTTGAGAACTACGCGTTTCCGGGCGGAATGATGCTTGGTACCGACTCGCACACACCAAACGCTGGTGGCCTTGGTATGGTTGCGATTGGTGTTGGTGGCGCCGACGCTGTCGATGTCATGACTGGCGAAGCATTCAACCTGCGCTGGCCCGGTGTGATTGGCGTCAAGCTCACTGGCAAGCTCAACGGATGGGCATCGCCTAAAGATGTCATCTTGAAGCTCATGGGAATTTTGACCGTCAAAGGCGGCACCGGATGCATCGTTGAGTTCTTCGGCGACGGTTGTGCATCGATCTCAGCGACAGGAAAGGGCACCATTGCGAATATGGGTGCTGAACACGGCGCCACGACGTCTATTTTTGCTTATGATTCCGCGATGAAGGCTTACCTGACTGCCACCAATCGTGCAGACATGGCGAGCTTAGCAGACCAGTATTCAAGCTTCTTGCGCGCCGACGAAGAAGTTTATGCTGAGCCAGAGAAATACTACGACCGCGTTGTTCACATTGATCTCGACACGCTGCAACCGCACATCGTGGGCCCACACACGCCTGATTTGGCAAGACCAATTCAAGACGTGAAGGGTGCTGTTGCAAGCGAGAACTATCCAGACAGTCTCAAAGCTGCGCTCATCGGAAGCTGCACGAACAGCAGCTACGAAGACATCGACAGAGCGGCATCGATTGCGAAAGCTGCAACAGCTCTTGGCCTCAAAGCGAAAATTCCGTTTATGGTTACGCCTGGTAGCGAGTCTGTGTTTGCAACGATCAAGCGCGACGGACAAATGCAGGCGCTCGAGGGCATGGGCGCGATGGTTCTTGCGAATGCGTGCGGTCCTTGCATTGGTCAATGGAAACGTCACGACGTTCAAAAAGGCGAAACGAACTCTATTTTGAGTTCATACAATCGTAACTTCCCAGGCCGAAACGATGGCAGCAAAACAACGCTCTCTTTCCTTGCGAGTCCGGAAATTGTGACGGCAATCTCGCTTTCAGGAAAGCTCTCGTTTAATCCGTTGACGGATGAACTTGAGACACCCGACGGCAAACGTGTGAAGCTCCCCGTGCCAACTGGAAACCAGCTTCCTAAAGATGGAATCAAACTTGATTTCACGGGCTTTGTGGAGCCGCCAGCAGATGGCTCGAGCATCAATGTTCGTATTGATCCAAGCTCCGAGCGACTGGCGGTTTTGGAGCCATTTCCTAAATGGAGCGGCAAAGATTTCTCGAATATGCCTATTTTGGTGAAAGCCAAAGGCAAATGTACAACCGATCACATCTCTCCAGCTGGACCCTGGCTAACCTATCGCGGGCACCTCGATAAGATCGCGAACAACACCTACTCGGGTGCCGTGAATGCTTACTCAGACGAAATCGGCAAAGGCCAAGATGCGACGGATTTGAGCCTTCCAGCCGAAACCTTTCCGCAAATCGCAAGACGATGGAAAGAAAAGCATCTGGATTGGGCAGTGATTGGCGATGAAAACTTTGGTGAAGGATCAAGCCGTGAGCATGCTGCTATGCAGCCACGGTATTTGGGCTGCAAAGTCATTATTACCCGAAGCTTCGCGCGTATTCATGAATCGAATCTCAAGAAACACGGCATCTTACCGCTCACTTTTGCAAACCCAGCAGATTACGACAAGGTTCGGGTAGATGACCGCCTTGATGTTGTCGGGCTTGCCGATTTAAAAGAAGGCTCCGTGGTTAAAGTCGTTCTTCATCATAAAGATGAAAGCTCTGAGACCATTGAATGCCGGCACACCTTCTCACCTGAACAGGTGAAGTGGTTCCAAGCTGGATCAGCTTTGAATTATGTGGGTCAAAGACGCCCTCAGTAATTGCAAAGGTCTCTTGAATCGGCTATGAGACATGGCCAGCCAACATATATATAAGGGAATGCTAATATGTCCTTGAAGCTCCGATTGAGTGTGATGCAGTTCTTGCAATTCTTCATTTGGGGCTCGTGGCTCATCACGGTTGGCGGATACTGTCTCAATACGAAGAACTGGCAACCCTCTGAATTTGGCGCGATTTTTGCGACCATGGGTTATTCGTCCATTGTGATGCCAGCCCTCATGGGTATTATCGCAGACCGGTGGTTCAACGCTGAGAGATTGTTCGGTCTCTTGCATCTTCTTGGAGCCGGAATGTTGTTTCTGGTTCCAAGTGTCAGCAATCCTTCCGATATGTTTTGGTTGATGCTGCTGAACATGGTCTTTTATATGCCGACCATCTCTCTTTCTATCGGAATTTCGTATTCTGCTTTGAAGGAAGTCAACCTTGATATCGTGCGTGACTATCCGCCGATCAGAGTTTGGGGAACGGTTGGTTTTATCGCTGCGATGTGGGCAGTGAACCTCGCCGGCTGGAAAGATTCTTCCATGCAATTCTATGTCGCATCAGCGGCTTCGCTTGGACTTGGCCTTTTCGCGCTCTCTTTGCCAAAGTGCCCGCCGCTTGGTCGCACTGTTGGCGTGTCCTGGGTAGAAGGGCTAGGTCTTAAGGCCTTTGCTCTATTCAAAAACCCCACCATGGCTCGCTTCTTTGTATTTGCAATGTTGCTTGGGGCTGCGCTTCAGCTCACAAATATGTATGGCTCAGCCTTCTTGGGTCATTTTGCCAACGACTCTGCTCACGCAAGCGCATTCGCAGTCCGAAACTCATCTTTCGTGCTGTCGATTTCGCAAATCTCTGAGGTGCTCTTCATACTCACCATTCCGTTCTTTATGAACCGATTCGGAATCCGGAAGGTCATGTTCATTAGTATTGTGGCTTGGGTTCTGCGATTTGGGCTCTACGCATTCGGAGACCCGTCAGACGGATTATGGATGATCGTTTTGTCTTGCGTCATTTACGGCATGGCATTCGACTTCTTTAATATCTCTGGATCGATTTTCGTTGAGCGTCAGGTTGAGCCATCCTTGCGTGCGAGTGGTCAAGGTCTCTTCATGATGATGAGTAACGGAATTGGCGCTGTGCTAGGAAGTCAAATCAGCGGCATTGTTATCGAGAAATACTTTCTTGTGGATGGTAAGATGGATTGGCAAAATATCTGGATCGCCTTTGCGTCCTATGCCGCCGTCATCGCTGTGCTGTTCCTTGTGTTCTTCAGAAAGGACCAAGGCAGCAAAGCTGAAGGTCAGGCTGCGTAGCCTCTAATAACCTTCAGGGCTTCCCGTATGTCATGCCGCACTTGATGCGGCATCCAGAGTACAACATACTCTCTGCTCAAACGCTCAGCCATGTAGAGGTTCTGCATGGCTGTTTCGTTAGGAAGAAAGGTTCGTCCTAACCTGCATTGCCGTGTCCCGCACGGAAAGACATAGACCTCACGGCAAAAAAATACCCCCAATCTTTGTAGTCAAAGATTTGGGGGTCTTTATTTAATCGTCAGTCTTAGTAACGGCTTCTGCCGCCACCGCCGCCGCCGAATCCACCGCGATCACGACCGCCACCGCCGCCGAATCCGCCGCGATCACGACCGCCACCACCACCGCCACCGAATCCGCCACGGCCTTCACGTGGAGGCATTGGCTTAGCTTCGTTTACGGTCAGTGCACGACCTTCGTATTCAGCGCCATTAAATTTGTTGATGGCATCCTGTGCCTCAGCGTCAGTTGACATTTCGACGAAGCCGAAGCCTTTGCTTCTGCCAGTGTCGCGGTCACTGATGATCTTAGCTGATTCTACCGTCCCACATTCCGAGAAGGCGTCGATCAAAGCCTGATCCGTAGCTGAAAATGGAAGGTTACCGACGTAAAGTTTCTTACCCATTGAAAAAGTCCCTAACTAAGAGTGCGGCTTTTGGAGAATCTGGCAGGATTGCCTTCAATCTCTAAAGAAACACCATATTTCACGTTCCAATGCCCTTTTGAGGCAGGGGAATGCCATCGTATAACTTAGTGATTTGAAAATTATAAGACGTAATTTTGGATTAACTGCGCAATTAGTACGTCCGACTGCAGAATTTCCACAATTTCCGGGCTTAAAACGAGTTTCGCAGGCAACTTTGGATCTAAGGAGCCGAAAAACAAAAACTGGCCTTGGTGCCCGTTTCCATTCTTAAGTAGTTCGGCCATCATCCACTCGAGCGATTCAAAAGACCCCGCAAGGTCTTGAATTAGAAGCTCTTTGCTTGACGAATCCGCTGGGGCTCTTTTGGTGGGCTCGTGCAAACAGTGCAAAAGACTGCCTTCAAGACCCCGTTTTCGATCCACAATCTCGAAATCGACTTTTGCGCCAGCCCAGCTAACAGAAACTACAAAATGCTTGCCAGTTTCACGCTGGCTCATTTCAGAAATTGCAGTCTGAACCATTATTTCGGCTGGAAATTCAGAATCTGTGACCTCAAAAGTAAGGCCTAGAAGACTGAGACGCGAGAAATCAAAAACGTGGCTATGCCCTAAGAGCGCAGTTGTGAGGGCTCGTTGCCCTGCTTCTATACAGGCTAATGCTGGCAAATCTTGAGCGGAGAAGGGGATCGAAAATTGCATATTCTTAAAATATTGGAAGTTCAGAGTCTGTTGGCATTTCAATAAAGAGCCCACGGGCTTCGCCCGCCACATAAAGCGATCCGGTCACGACCGTCAATGCCTCAGTTCCAGCTATTTTTGCTGCAGATGCTAAGGCCGAAGAAATATGAGGAGCGATTTCACTTGGAGCTATGTTTGCGAGCTGCTTGAACATTGGTTTTGGAGCTGCCGCCCTTGGTGATCTCGATTTCGTCACCCAAATTTTCTGGATTCGCTCTGCAATCGGCTCAAGTTCTCTCACCATCGCGGCGCAATCATGGCCGTCGGTTGTGCCAATGACCAAAACAATCGGCCGCTCCGGCTCGTACTTGTTCAGAAACGAGACGAGTGCACGTACTCCATTTGCATTGTGTGCACCATCAATGAGCACATTGTGTTGAACGTACTCAAGGCGCGCCGGCCATCGCGTTTGTGCTAACGCGTTGTTTGTGTGCTCCGCAGAGATTGCAATTCCAACTGCATGTAGAGCAGCTTCAGCGAGAGCGGCGTTGTGTTTCTGATGTTCCCCGCGAAGTCCAAGTTCATGCGCTGAGGGCTGTGTCACTTGAATGACCTCACTCGAATTTTCGCGGGCGACTCTTCGGATTGTTGCTAGCGCACGTTCATCTTGCCAGCCCGTCACGACGGGAACATTGCGCTTGATGATGCCCGCCTTCTCAAAGGCAATCTGCTCAATCGTGTCGCCCAGAAAGTTGCAATGATCTAGATCGATTCGCGTAATGACACTCGTCGCTGGCGTAATGATATTCGTGCCGTCAAGGCGGCCGCCCAAACCAACTTCGATAACGGCGTGTGAAACGCCTTGCTCTGCAAATGCCCAGAAAGCCATGGCAGTAACGCGTTCAAAGAAGGTCGGCTTCTCTCCGATTTCGTCTGCGGCCGCAGCTACTACTCTCTCTGCTTCTACAAAGAGTTCTTCGCTTATGAGCCCCGAGTTGATTTGGATGCGTTCGCGGGCACAGGCTAGATGAGGACTAGTATAGAGGCCAACCTTCTCGAATCGTTGTTGTAATAAGCTGTTTAGGAAGGCGCAGGTGCTCCCTTTGCCGTTTGTCCCCGCAACATGGATAGACTCAAACTTGTTCTGCGGGTTGCCTAGAGCCTCCACAAGTTTGCTCATGCGCTCAAGGCCAAGCTTCGGCGTTGAGTCTCTAGAAAGAAGAGACTTGAGAGCGGTGTTGTAATTTGCGGGTGCGGAGCTCATTTGATCGAGGTTTAGAACACCGCTGCTCGCAAGGCAATGACGCGCTTGTCATGCGAGAAGGCTAGCGTCCCTGCGAGCGACAGGAGTTTCAAGCGCTGTTGTGAACCACTCTTGACACCTCGTTTCCTCACTTTATATTGAAACGATGCGTCAAAACTCCAACATGCACCATCATCGTAAGAGCCACCATGGGCTAGGTGTAGTTGCGCATATTCATCGCTAAACTTTATACGATGTAGCGTCACAAAGCCGGCCCACGAGGTCGGTTTTTTTGTGCCTTTTTCGAATTACGGAGCCATCATGTTGCAGTTAAATAAACAAACTATAGGCATCATTGGAGGAGCAGGGCCAATGGCATCTTGCCTGCTTAACGAATACATCATTACAATCTGTCAGAAGCAATTCGGTTGTAAAGATGATCAAGATTTTCCGGCAATCATCAACTTCTCTTTTCCCTTTAGTCCCATGCTTTCTGTAAGTGACGCTCAAGATAATCAAAAGCGCATTATCAGCGAACTTAACTACTGCCTCAATGAAGTGTCACGGGGCCGGGGGTTGGTTCATTGGGATTGCTTGTAATACCCTTCACACCTTTCTCCCTTACATCGAAAAGCCATTCCCAATCACAAATATTGTCTCCGGCGTTAGAGAGTACATTGAGACACAACGATTCAAGCGTGTTCTCGTTTTGGGGACCGAAAGAACCATCGAGCAAGGACTTTATGAAGTCTGTGCTCCATGCATCTTGATCCCAAGTCAAATTGAACAACAACAAGCCTCACTCGTCATTGATAGAATCCTTGCCGGAAGATATCAGGATTGCGACCGTGATTTGCTCACTCAGATTATGGAAGGCTATTTATTACGTGGTTTTGCTGATGCAGTCGTTCTCGGATGCACGGAACTTTCGGTGCTTTTCAGAAATGCCGAATCAAGGCACATTATCGATCCCTTAAAACTTCTCGCTCGCCAACTACTCAAAGGTGTTTGCCCCAATCTTCAAGAGTCTGCGTTGCTGCGTTTGAAGTAAAGGCACCAAGAAGCAGTAGATGAGATAAAAACGTTTCGCATGATCCACCTATCAGCGAGAGTCTTAATTTGGAAAACTTTTTCGCTAGGCCACTTAGTGCTACGCTCTAGTCATGAGAAAGATAAACAAATTGTTATCGCTCACGCTTTTTAGCGTTGTTGCTACACAAAGCATGGCGATGCAGGTCATTCTACAATCTCAGGACGGCCAAGATTTTAAAGTCGATTATGATGTGGTTAAGCTCAGCAAGACAATAGAAAATCTCGTGGAGGACTCAGGTGTGGAGGACCCGATTCCTCTACCCCATATCGAAGGCAAAACGCTGTCGAAAATCATCGAATTTATGCTTGTCGAGCGCGAGAAGCCTTCAGACTCGACTCGCGCTTTGTACGAGCGAGTTCATGGCCTTTGGAGCAACGCGGCGATTCCAGATCTGCTCAGGATTGTTAATGCTGTCAACTTCCTGGACATGACACGCAAGAAGACGAATGACATCCTCCGAGCGGTTCTGAAAGTATATGGTAATCGGATATTCAGCAACCACGAGATTCTGCGTGCCTCCTCTAACTATGACAGTTATAAACAAGAGAATCTCACCTTGGCTGGTGATCTGAGAAAGATTGTCTTGATGCAGAGCTTCGACGACATTGACCGAGTCTTTGTAAGCACAACCCGTGATAGAAGGATCGATGTCATCAACGAAATCGACCTCGTTATAGCGCAGATCGTCACCTACATTGCAAGAAACAATATCCCCCGCAAACAGCAGCTTCCGAAGTCCATGCTGAAGGCACTGGAAAGAGTAGAGCTCGCTGATAAGATTCACTTTGGGCCAATGCCAACTGAGTTTGCGACGTGGCCGGCCCACTGCCCGCTCGCAAGCGATTCCGCGTACGACATGTATTCCGACGGAACACCTGATGAACGTTTCCTTGACAATGGCGATGGAACGGTCACGGATATTTGCACGAAGCTCACTTGGGAACAAACGCCCTCTTCTGGGAAAAGGGGTTGGGAACTAGCCAAATTTCATTGCGAAACGCTTACAAAATCAGACTTTACAAATTGGCGTGTTCCTACACGTATAGAGTCTTTAGCCTTGATGGATTACACAAGAAAGGAACCGGCCATGAACCCGATTTTTCACGAGGCTGGACACTTTTGGTCGAGCGACCCGCTTCGTCCTGACAGTGATCAACAATTTATACTCAACTTTAGGTGGGGCGAGTCAGAGTACTCTATCCCCCCTCCAATGAATGTTAGCCGGGAACGAGTGCGATGTGTTCAAGGTAATAAAGGCGGATCCCAGACTTCTGGCGCCATAAAGCATTATTCAGCTGCCCAAGAAGTAGTCTCTGACAATTTTACCGGCCAACAATGGCAGCGCAACATAAGCAATGAAAGACCGACTCACCCTGAAGCCCAGACATTCTGTCATAAAATCACTTTCGGGAAAAAAACAGATTGGCGGCTTCCGACTGTCAAAGAGCTTTCCATGGAGCTTGGTTTGGACTCGGACAAACCGTCTGCCGAATTTCCGGCAACTTCTGAAGTTGATTTTTGGTCAAGCACGTTGGCTGTCGATAACGATAATTATGCTTGGTTCGTTTCCGAGGAAGGAGGGATCAATTCCGCGTCAAGAACCACGGAAAATGCGGTGAGGTGTGTGCGGTAAAAAAATCCCCCAACCCTAAAACAGGGCAGGGGGCATGGATGCCAACCCCGGCTGGTATGACCTTAGACTGGTTTAGTTGGGTCGCTCGGCGGAGTTGTTGTGTTTGTTGGAGGTGTTGGTGGGGTAGGCGGCGGTGGAGCCTTGTACTCAAGTGTCGGCATATCGCCAGAACGCACTACACGCTCAGTCACGGTAATCGACTTCAAGAGGCCCATCGAACCGACTCTAAACTGCAAGTCCGACATCACAGATTCGGCAACAGTTCGAAGACCACGTGCACCAACGTTGTAGGTCACTGCGCGTTCAGCAATCGCTTTGATAGCACCTTCAGTGAACTTGAGCTCTACTCCCCGAGATGCAAACATCTCACGATATTCGTCGAGCACGGAAGCTTTTGGATTGTTCAAGATGTGGATCATGTCTGCAACCGACAAAGCTCTGAGTGTAATCACGTTTGGCAGGCGGCCCAAAAATTCAGGAGCCATACCGTACTTGATCATGTCTTCGGCCATTGCTTGCTCAAAGTGGTTTTCGCCCAAAGTGCGACCTTCTGACTTCAAGCGTGCTTCAATGATTTCTTTAAGACCGGTGAAAGCACCTGCGCATACGAAGAGAATGTTCTTGGTGTCGATATTGATGTTTCTGAAACGACCGAGTTCAACTTCGACTTCAATACCTTCGAGGAGTTTCAGAAGCGATGCTTGACCTTGGCGTTTGAATTCGTCTTGTTCCGAACGTCCGCTTCGGCTTGCCATCTTGTCGATTTCGTCGAGAAAGATGATTCCGCGCTCAGCTTTTTCTTTGTCGTACTCAGCTGACTGAGCGAGAGCCTTTACAGCGTCAGATGCTTTACCACCGACGTAGCCGGCTTGTGTAATGTTGGTTGCGTCAAAGATCGCAAACGGAACATCAAGTTTCTTTGCAATGGTCTGCACAAGCAAGGTTTTACCTGTACCCGATGGTCCCAAGATCAAGATGTTGCTCTTCTTAAGGCCCTTAGCGACGCGCTCATAGTGATTCTTGATTGCTACCGCAAGCGAAACTTTAGCGTTTTCTTGACCTGTAACGATTTCATCGAGAGCAGCTTTAATGTCGCCTACGCCGTCGGCTGACCCTTCGAAAATCGCTTTTGGTAGTTTGAGGCCTTCAACCTCGTTCAAGATTCCAGAACGAAGGTTCTTGTTGCTGTGACCTGAGCTCAAGAAAAGCATAAAGCCAAGGATTTGTTGTCTTTCAACCTCACTATACTTGTTCACGACATTTCGGCTGATTTCTTTGCGTGCTTCGTTGCCCTCGTTGATGGCGTTGAAGTAGATTCTCGACCAGAGCTGATCTTTTGCTTCTTGGCACAAAGCGCTATCAACCCATGAAATGACTTTTTCCGAGTGCTCGCCACCGATTAAACGATAAACGAGGTCTGTCAGAACTTCGACACCGCGAGCGACTTCTGAGAAGACTACGAACACGTTTTTGAGTGCGGTCTCGTTATCGCCGCTTACCCATTCACGAATTTCTTTTTTCGCGATGTCTTGGCAAGCCTGACCCGAAAGCAAGAACTCGCTGAGTGCCTTAAGTGGACGCGAATTTTGTTGTGAATAGCCAGCTGCAGCGACGTTAAACGGTGTTTTTCCGTTTGTGTCTTTAGCGGCCAAAACAATATGCGCATTTGAGCACTGAAGCTGTGCGAGCAAAGCAGTCATGACTTCGCCGCGACCAAGTTTGGCCGACAGGTGATAAACGTTTTCGAGATCAGCATTCACAGCATCAAGACGTGCACCAGCTTCGAGGGCCTTTTGGATGCCTTCAATGTTGCCAGCAATAACAGCGTCTCTCAAGCGAGCATTGTGGTCGACGGGGATTTTCTTCTCGTCAACAACAGCTGGCTTCTCAGGCGTTACTGTAACGTTTTGCGTAGTTTGTTGTGGCTCTTCATTTCTCACCGGAATGCCAAACTTGGCTGTGAGAAGAATGATCTGCTGCTCAAAACTACGATACAAATCTTTTGCGGCTTCCTCTCTCATGAGGTTGATGAGCTCTGCACGCTTTGTGATTCTAAATCCAGAAGCGACGCTGAAGAACTGCTGTTGAATCTCATTGCTTGACTCAAGCGCAAGCAAGTAAGCTTTGGCGAATTCGCGCAAAGATACATTGTTGTCGATGGTGCTCATGATCGTTTGGCCTTCTTTGGTGCCAATTGTTTCATACACGAGCTGAGCGATGTGCCCTTCTAACTGAGGAAGACCTGTGAGCAACGCAAGGTTCTCATCTTTTGCTGCAGCAAGCTTCTTGATGACAGGAAAGGCGACAGTGCGAAGAAGGTGTTTGCCCTCGCAAAATCCGCCGAACACATCGAGAACTTGCTTGTGACCACCACGCGTTGCAAGCTCGAGAGCTGTTTCGCCTTGCTTATTGGTCAATGAAATAGCGTTTGCAAGATCGGCGCTAGAGGCCTTTTGCGAGGCGAGTAGATTCAAAAGATCATGGGCAAGTGAAGCATCGCCGCGTTCAGCTGCAAAATGCAACGCCGTGTTGCCAAGACCTGCAAGTGCATCCGCTCTTGCGCCACTTCCAAGAGCCGCGCGAATCTGGGCGCCATCCTTGTGATCGACACTATCGATGAGCCGTTGTGTGGCAGCGTCTGTGTCTTGCGGTGCGATTTTGGCAGGGCCGCACGCAATAGTGAAAAGTAAAAATGACAACGGCCAAACTATTTTCTTCACGGACTGCACCTCTCATGTTTGGCTCTGATTATCGGGGCGCACGATTGATTGTTGTCAAAAGCCCGAGCTTGTGCTCTGAAAGAACTATGAATGCAGAAACCATGACCTACCAAAAAGCTGGTGTAGACATCGAGACCGGTGACGACAAAGTCGACCACATGATTCCTATGGCACAGGCGACTTACAGGCCTGGCGTGCTCGATGGCGTGGGTGGATTTGCATCGATGTTCGCTCTTAAAGATATGGGCGAAAAACTCGAGGATCCAGTTCTGGTGTCGGGGACTGACGGTGTTGGCACTAAGCTTCTCGTTGCGATCATGGCAGGCGAGTACAAAGGACTAGGGCAGGATCTCGTCGGAATGTGCGTGAACGATGTTCTGACTTGTGGTGCAAGGCCGATTTTCTTCTTGGACTATTTCGCAACCGGTGCGTTGTCGCAAAGCCCGCTGCTTGACGTCGTAGGCGGCATTTCAGAAGCATGCAAATCGATTGGTTGCGCGTTGGTGGGAGGCGAAACGGCGGAACTCCCTGGCCTTTATGCCCGCAAACATTTTGACCTTGCAGGATTTTGCGTTGGCGTCGTTGATCGATCTCTGATTATTGACGGCAAAAAAGCAAAAGCAGGCGACGTGATTTTAGGCCTAGCTTCCTCGGGTTTGCACTCAAACGGGTTTGCTCTCGCACGCAAAGTGATTTTCGAAAAAATGGGCGCACACATTGACGCTGTAAAGGCCGACATGCTCAAACCCACGCGACTTTACGTCAATCCCATTTTGAGCCTCCTCAAAGATCGCGCACCCATCAGAGCCATGGCGCATATCACCGGCGGTGGTCTTATGGGCAATGTGCCACGCACCCTGCCATCCCATCTTCGTGCACAGATTGATTGGTCGAGTTTCTCGCGCCCTCAAATCTTTAACCTGATCCAAGAAAATGGCCCGGTCGAAGAAGAAGAAATGCGTCGCGTGTTCAACCTTGGTGTGGGATTTACAATAGTGGTGCCAAAAGTAGACGCTGCCGCCATCTCACGCGCTCTAACGGCCATGGGCGAGAACGTCATGACCATCGGCGAAGTGCGCGACGCTTAAAACTAGTCCAAAAACTGGGAAGGCGACTTAGGCCGCGTTAAACTCTGATCATGCACTTAATTGCATGATGGGGGGCGATCTAGCCATGAAGAAGTATTCAATCGGATTTTTTGCACTTAGCGCGGTATTTTTTGCTTACTCTGGATTTGCCGAGCAGCCCTGCTCGAAATGGCATGAAGGAGAAGCTTCTTGCACAATAGACTCCACAATGGGAGTTAAGACCGCTGAGTGTAACGGTCTAAATACGATGATCTCAGGCGATCATGACAACTGCGGCGCTTGCGGTCATAAGTGTTCTGATTCGGAAGTCTGTGCAGACTCAAAGTGCCAGTCTTGTCCAACAGGCTTCAAGGGCAGCTTCAATAGGTGTACGTGCCCGCCCGAGAATATTGTCAATGGTAAATGCATTGACGTTAAGCGAGACAACAATAACTGCGGCAAGCCCGGCGTTGTATGCGGCCACAACAAGTATTGCTACAACGGCTCATGCATCGACACGCCCGCACGATATCCGTTCTGCCCTGCTAAGTGGTGCGCAGCAAGCTGCAACGACGGCTGGGAAGTGCGAGATCTATGCGAACCAGGATGCAGCACAAAGTGCAATGACGTCTGCAAAGATCATGGTGGCTGCAAAGATACCTGCTCGCGCGTGAACATGGGAGCATTCGACAAAGAATGCGCACCAAACTTACAGCACTAAGCCGTATCAACTTTTGACACCTAGTGTCGAATAGGCGATGATGTGGGGAGCATTTTTAGCTGCGAGGTTTTTGTGGCTTTTGCTCCTCTCATTCTTCGTGCTCCTTGCAAACCCAATGACCCCATGCGCGTCGCCGTATTTGTGTCCGGTCACGGTTCCAACCTGCAAGCTCTAATCAACGATACCAAGCGTTCAACATCCCCTTACGAGATTGCGCTTGTTATCTCCAACGAGAAAGACGCGTTTGCCCTCAAGAGAGCTGAGCACGCTGGACTCAAGTGGAAAGTTATCTCGCATAAGGACTATAAGTCGCGTGACGAGTTCGATGCGCAGCTTCTCAAAGCATGCAAAGCTGCAAAAATCGAACTTGTTGTGCTCGCAGGGTTCATGCGTTTGTTGAGCAGCGCCTTTCTCAAAGAATATCGCAATCGCGTTGTGAACGTGCATCCTGCGCTGTGCCCATCGTTTCCGGGGCTGCATGCGCAAAAGCAAGCGTTGGCCGCCGGTGTATGGTATTCGGGATGTACTGTTCACATTGTGAACGAGGGCGTCGATACGGGAGCGATTATTGCACAATCGAGTGTTCCGATTCTCAGCGACGACGACGAAGATAAGTTAATTCATCGTATTCAAGCGAAAGAGCACAAACTATTTAAGACGGTGATTCGTGCCATCGCCAAGGGCAAAGTGAGCACCGATGGAAAGACCGTTCGATTTGCCGACCGGGACAAGATGCTGTTGGCGTAGACTGCTTTCTGTCATTCCGTGCTTGACACGGAATCTAGAGTAGAACAGTGGTCGACGCTAAAACGTGCAGCCATGCAAATCGAATTGATAGAGTTTGCCTGGCTGTTTCGTCGAGAAAAAACCGTTGTTTTACTCTGGATGCCGCATCAAGTGCAGCATGACAAAGGCGCGGGAATATCCCGCCGCCTATCCATGATTTCAACTGCATGCAGTTTACGCGTAGAGATTTTCTGAAGGTGTCCGCAGCTTCGGCCATTTTGCCATCAAATGCTCTTGCGCACGCGCAGAACATCATGACGATCAGTGATTGTCTTGATCTGAAAACAAGCGAAGCGTTCCCTATTGGAATTGCGTCTGGTGACGCGACCGAAAATAGCGCGATCGTCACGACGCGATATGCTGGAAAACAGCGCATCCATATTGCCGTGTGGGACGCTGACGCCAAGCTTAGTGCACCTGTACACATATGGACCGTCGCTACTGTGCGTGAAGGTGGATTTGTTCGCATGGAGGCGCTGGGACTCAAATCCTTCACGCGCTATCGCTACTGCTTTGTAGAAATCGACGCGAATGACCATGCTGTGTCCAAAAGCAGAGTAGGGCGTTTCAAAACTGCTCCCGACAGGGAAGCACTTGTTCCTCTTACGATCGGTGCTGTGTCTTGTACGCACAATGAGCATGAGCCAATTATTTTAGAGCATGCGGGGGCGCGAGAAGACCTCGATGTGTTTTTGCTTCTGGGTGACACGAGTTATAACGACGGATGCGAAACGGAGAAAGAGTTTCGCGCAAGTTGGACAACGAGTTTAAGTAAGAAAGGCCATTTAGATCTGCGTGCATCAACGAGTGTTATTGCAACAATTGATGATCACGAAGTGTCCGATAATTTTGACCCCGAAACAACCGACCCAGCAGTGCTTAAAAAAGCTGTGCGCGCGTTTTTCGACCACCAGCCTGTTAGAACCGATGGCACTCCTAAAATTTGGCGCTCGTTTCGTTATGGCCGCACTTGCGAGATTTTTGTGCTCGATTGTCGCACAGAGCGATTGCCTTCGACGCGCAAAAGTTCAAACCCACAATACATCTCGCGCGCCCAAATGGATTGGCTCAAAAGCGGGCTAGCATCATCAACTGCGCAGTTCAAAGTGATTATGAATTCGGTTCCGATCACCGAATTCCCTTTCATTTACGAGAGCGACAGGTGGGAAGGCTACCCTGCTCAGCGTCATGAGATTTTGCATTTCATCGACCACAAAAACATTTTAGGTGTCATCTGGCTGTCGGGCGATTTTCATTTTGCGAGCGTAGGTCGCGTATCTGCTGAAGGCCCTGGAGCGTCGCAAACCGAAATTTTGGCAGGTCCTGGAGCCCAAGTTCCAAATTACATTGGAATGGGTCTAAACGCCAAAGAACAATTTGATTGGGCCAGCGCGCGTAATAACTACGTCACGCTGACTTTTGACCCGATGAATTACGAGGTGACGCTCTGTTATCTGGGTGGCGTGGACGACCCACGTAAAACCTACCTGAGTCCCGTCACCAAGCTGTACGAGCAGAAAATTTATCCGATTCCAAGTGATCGCTTAAAGAGGAACGACCACTTGTAATAGACGACAATAAAGACAGAGATGCTGACGACTGCCAAAGCACTTCCCACAAACATTGGGTCCAAAGAGGTCGTCTTGATGAGTGCAAACGTGAGCGTTGCAGCAAGTGGCGTAATGATAAAGGGCCATACACCTGCATATTTCTGTTCAGATGCCACGATCATATCAACGCCGCCAAGTGCAAGTTCAAAGGAGATGCTCACCAAAAGAGGCAATATGAGATTTGGGTAATACTCGATAAGCGGTGCAGCAAGCAAAGTATGTGCAAGCGCCCAACAAATACGCACGAGGTCACGAACACCGACGCCGGTACGCAGAAACATTTTGTAAGTGCCAAAGATATAGTCGATGCAGCTTATCCAAGTGATGGCAACAATTACGAGAAGCTGAGCGAATACGGAGCTTACGGGTTCGAAGTAAATCGACAAAATAGTCCAGTACAAGAAAGCACCGGCGACGGGGAGAACCCAGTAGGGCGGATGCTTGCGTTTCTTAAACCAGTAAAGACCATAAAATACTAAGAGCCCCAGGCACAACGCAACCGCAGTACCAATTGCGTAATAGCGGTTGAGGGCCATCGTCAAAAAGATGGTTCCGAAGCCACCCATCTGAATAATGGTCTTCATTTTAGCAAGATAGCTTGTCTTGATGCTCTCTTCGCGAAAGCCAACACTGGTTCGAAGCGCAGTAATAAAAAACTCGCGCGACATGATGGCCATTAAAACCCAAACGGGCAAAACGCCAACAACCGCAAGACCAAAGCAGGCAGAAGCGATGAATATCTTGTCTGCAACAGGGTCAATGAGGCCGCCAAGTTTGGTTGGGCCTTCACGCCTTGCCATGGCACCATCGACAAAGTCGGTCGCGCCTAGCAATGCAAAAAGTACAAAAGCCACCCACTTACTTGGGCCAGTGTCCCATATAAGGAGTGCACAAGGTAGCGGCAGTAAGATAATGCGGGCCATCGTGACGACGTTGGCCGTGAGTCTTAGTTGCATTGACCTCTCAAATACGTCAACTCTCGCTTCGTCAGGGAGCGAAATTGGCCTGGTTTTAGACCTTCGACCCCGATTCCAGCAAATTGGGTTCGAATTAGCTTCTGAACGGGATTCTGTATACGCCAGAACATACGCTTAATTTGCCTGTTCTTGCCCTCGGTCAAAATGACTTCTACCCAAGTGTTCACCTTGGCCTTCTTGATGACCGTGATTTTGCTTGGCCCTGTTGGCCCATCTTCTAGGTAGATTCCGCGGCGCAGAAGGTCAAGATTCGCTTCGGTGGGGGTGCCTTTCACTTTGACCATGTAAACTTTTGGAATTTTCTTCTTCGGATGAAGAAGCATGTTGGTGAGCTCACCATCGTTGGTGAGGATAAGCGCACCTTCAGCGTCGTAATCGAGTCTGCCAACAGGGTAGATTCGTGACGCGCCAGCACCCCTAATGAGATGCGTGACGGTGGAGCGGTCCCGATCATCTTTGGCTGTTGAAATTACGCCTGCAGGTTTGTTGAGGAGGAAGTAAACCCTTTCTTCAGCCAAATCATCTTCGATAGCGATTTGCTTACCATCGACGAACACGACGTCTTTTTCGGAATCGATGATCGTTCCAAGTTCGTTGAGGGTTTTGTTATTGAGACGGACGCGGCCTTCGCGGATCATTCTTTCGACGGATCGTCTTGAGGCAACACCTGCCCTTGCAAGGCATTTATGAATTCGTTCTTGTACCATTTCTACGCTTCCTGCTACGGCTCGCGCCGTTGCTCACCAGTTCAGCTGGTTCTAATTTGTGGAAGCGTGAATCTCCAACTTTTCTGCGGCGTTTGCAACACGGTGTAGCGCTTTATCTAAAGATTCCAGCGCTTCTTTGCTCATGCGCTCGCGTTCTTCGTAGTCCACTTTGGCTTTATCGTGGCCTTCAAAGAGGTCCATAACCTGGATTGGCTCGTTTTCTGAGGGCTTGTCGTTCTCAGTATTGCCCTTATTGAGCTCCTCATATTCACGCATGGTAGGCAGGTCGTGCAGTGAGTTGAGGCCAAAAAACTCAAGGAATTCCTTGGTTGTGCCATATAGTAGAGGTCTTCCCATGCCGTGGGACTTGCCTAAGATTTTGATGAGTTTCACGTTCAAAAGCTTACGCATAGAGCCTGAGCAATCGACCCCACGGACTTCTTCGATTTCAGCTCTTGTAATGGGTTGGCGGTAAGAAATGATGGAAAGAACCTCAAGCTGGGAAGAGCTCAGCTTTTGGGGCTTTTCTTTAAAAAGGGTACGTACGAACTGGCCAAAACGCGCTTTGGTCCTAAAGGCGATGCCGCCTGCAACCTGGGCCACTTCGAGCCCGCCACTTTCGGAGTATTTAGTAATGATGGCGTCGATGGCCTCTTGAATAAGAGTCGGCTCAAGCACAATTTGGCTATGGGCGAGTACTTCGGCAACGCTCTCTTTGGAAATTGGCGTTGGGGAGGCAAGGGCCAAGGCCTCGATTAACCCTTGCAAGTCTTGAGGGTTTTCGATGAAATCCCAGGGTTGTTGGGCAACTTCGGGCGTATCACTCATTGTAATCCTCGGCTGGGGCTAGGTCAGCGCTCGAATCCTCGTTTTCGTTCCAGAGATTCTCTTTGACCGCTTCCATTCGCAAAGACTGTGCAGAATCAGTCTGATTAACAGTCAAAAGCTTCATTCGCGCGCACTCCAAAATCGCCAAAAAAGTGACGATGATGTCGTAGCGGTTCTTCACTTGAAAGTAGGCTAGAACATCGGCTAAATCGTAGTTTATACGAAGGCGGCTAACTTTCCAGCACAGTGGGATCCGAAGCTTGGAATTCACGTGACTTGAAGTCGC
>JADMIO011507004.1_pt1 | contig 96162 bp, 99 predicted proteins | sample 8958161 | NCBI WGS metagenome assembly JADMIO01 (sample SAMN16585339, study PRJNA669376) | soil metagenome | isolation source: Crop rotation soil | place: USA: Cullars Rotation, Alabama | collected 2011
CGCGACAACTTGTCCACGTGGAATTCTAAGCTTAGGATCCCAATGTGCTGGAAAGTCTAATCCTACAAATCATTTTTTTAAGTAATAAATTATTTGATCCCCTCAATTAAAAGTGCTCTGTATTCATACGTTAGTAACAAGTAATATCCCCTCACAAGTAGATATTCTCGCTTAAATAGATCCAAGTTTATTCGTCAAACACAAGTGATAAAAATGTCAATTCTACAAGGAAGTACTACTGATGTAATGCTCTTTACCGAATGTTGAAAATCTTGTTACAATTCCATAATATTGCTGAATTTTCTCATACAACCTTTTCTAGATTTGTTTTCATTATGACAATTTTAGCATCCATGATGAAAGAGCCTAGCAAAAAAGCCAACTACCGTTGTAAGGTTTCTAATAAGTATTATGATTTTTAGCATGAAATAATATATTTAAAATAACAAAAAGAAGTAAGCCCGTTTTGATTTAACACTTACTATGAATGTTTAAAGAGTAAAATAAAATAGATTATCTTAATAACAATATCATCTATAATTCGTCAAGATAATTCATCCAAAAATTGTTAAAAAATGGGTAAATACGATAAAAGAGCTTTCAACCTGATGAACAAAATATTAACAGGAATAGTTTCAGCCTTACTCGTAGCAGGAATTGTTGGAATGTATATTCCACATGTATCAGCAACTGTTGATCAAGGAGGATTAGACTTCTGTACTGGCAATAGTGCACTAGGACAAAAAGCAACTAGTTCAGCAGAACAAGGCCCATCACAAGATCAAGCAGGTGGCTCTGACGCACAATCAATATCACCAGAATTTAATGCTCTAACTGGTAACAGTCTTAATTTGAATGCCCAACAAAATGGTGATTGTTTTTCCCCATTGGACCAAGCAAGGGAAGTACCTTTAGGTTCAGTTGAAAACGAAGATCCATTAGCATCTACAACTGCTCTCCAAAACAGTACAAACTGATCTAACATAGACCCTTCTGGGGTTTTATTTTTTTTAATGTTTTTGGATATTTTGTATTATTACGGATGATTTATGTTCTAGCATTGACAAAGTATCAAATACGAGATAATTAAATTATTATATTGATATATTGTTTCAATATAAATGAAATCGACTACCAAGTACCTAACATTCAATACTAAATCAAGATTCCAGTTAATCAATATAACTAGCGATGTGGAAATGATATTAAATTCAAGCGGAATCAAAGAAGGATTATGTTTGGTTAATGCAATGCATATATCAGCTAGCATATTTATCAACGATGATGAAAAGGGATTATTTCGTGATTTTCATGAATGGTTAGAAAAATTGGCACCTCATGAGCCAATTGATCAGTATAGACATAATGATACTGGAGAAGAAAATGCTGACGCCCATCTGAAAAGGCAAGTAATGGGAAGGGAAGTGGTAGTTGCAATTACTAATGGCAAATTAGACTTTGGACCTTGGGAACAAATCTTTTATGGAGAATTTGATGGAAATAGAAAGAAAAGGGTTCTAGTTAAGATTATTGGTGAGTAACAGATTACCTTTTTACAGTGATGTAGTATCTAGTTTGGTAATCTAAACCAGATCGCTCGTAAAGGGATTATCATGGACAAATAATAGTGCTTTTTCGTACGATTGTAAATTAGCCACCTTATCAAGATTAGAACGATAAGAGTGATTTTAGATTCATCATTTACTTGACCAAAACAGAATATAATTAAATGAATAAAATTTATTGATATTATGGATTTCTTTCTCCTTAGTATATTCATGTTTCGGTAGAGATACTTTCTGTATAATGAATATGCAATCATGGCAAATATTCACAAACCAGTAAACAATACCATAGTTCATTAATGGAAGACGGAATTAATTTGTCAACATTATATACCTCTTTATATATAGTATAATGGATGATTTTTTGACACAAAATAATTTTCCCCTGAAAAGTTGGCATATTGAAAATATGGAAAAAACCGTCATAAAATATGTTAAAGGACTCCCCGAGGATGCATCAAAGTGGGAGATTAGGAAACACAAGAAATATGGCAAATTATCAAATATAATTAGGAATATACATTACGATATCAAACATGGCGTTACTAATGATCAAGTTATTGAAGTATTCGTAAGAATCCGAAATGAACCGTTATTCTGCGATTTACAGAATAATCTTGATGCTATGAACAGACTTGGAGATTTAGAGAAGCATTGGAAAGAAACATGAATGGCTAAATGATTTTAGTCTAGCAATTGACTGGTGACTAGTCTAACCCGTTCAAAAACAAATATGGCACAAAGTAGAAAACAAGGAATCTGATCTTTAAAAGCTATGGTATAATGGGTCAATAATCATTAGTTCTTAGGGTATACTTTGCGCCTATAAGAATAGGAAACGCAAAAATTTCTTAGCTAATTTCTTGATCTTTAAATCAAGGTAATTGAATACCTAATAAAACCACTCAATTATGTAAAATTGATATCAATAAGTCACTAAGGTAAGTTTTCGAGAAGACGTCTTCTCATAAAAAAACTATTGCTACCTACGAGGTCTTTGATTTGAATTCATTCTACGATGTGAAGAAGAACAATAACCACAATATTCTGTAATTCCCGCTTTCCCATGGCACATACACTCACACTTACTTCCTGCTGAAAATTTTTGTCTCATGCATATAATTAATACACCAACCCTTATAACAATTGGTAATTTTATGTATATAAAAATCGAATAATTACAACGTAGATTAGATTTATTTGATCATAAAGGAAAAATCACTTTTTATATCAGTTAAACCTATTAACGGTTTACCCATGTCAAGTCAATCCTGTGTAAATAGCTTAATATACTTGAGAATTTTGTTTTCAATGATAAATATTGATTCAGCTTCGATATCAAATGAAATCAAGATATAATATTTGTTTTCCCCAACACTCTTTAATGGAATTGTAGCCCGTATTAGCCTGTCATACTTGCCCACTGAATAATTGAGAGCACCCAAATTTTTCTGGAAATCTTCACGAATTTCTGCTCGATATACGGCTTGCATAGCATAAAGCTTCGTTTCATTGTCATCCATCAATACGTTTAATTGTTCCCGGTAAGAAGTTCCCACTAAAGTGCCCATCCCATTTGCTATGCCTACAAACCGGATTAGTGGATCTAATTCCCTTATGTGTTTGCAATGATTATTTGAGAAATCTTCATTATCAAAATCCAATAATACTCAATTAATATCAAATACGTTTCATGCTATTAATTCTTGTTCTTACTGCTTTTATTTGATTAATAATATTATATTAGAAACCAGCACATCATAAAATGCCTATTATTATTAACAAGATATACCAGCAGAATATATTAACAAATATTATTAATGGAAACGATTCTTTTAATTTCAATAATATATCTGTAGCATAGAATAAGTTAACTTTGAAAGTTTGGGATTAAGTATAATTCACTTTTTGAATAGAAAATCAAGCAAGGCTATAGAAGCCATGAATACCTGAATCACGCAATTGATATATTGAAAATCACCATCTTACTGGTGATTGCCCGGTTTGTGGTCACATGATCGGTATAGAATAGTGTGCTTCATTCCTAGACATTTTTTTTTGTCCTTCGTACTTTGACATAACTGCATATTCAGGGTTTAGATCAATTGCTTGATTCAGGTAGAATACAGAATCAGGTGATTCATCATCTTTTGATTTTGTTTTAGAAACAAAGCACCTATACCAAACTTCAGGTATCAACGGATCTTGTTTTAATATATGATTGTAAATTGATACCGATTCTCTATAAGATCCCATGTGTTCCATTATGTAGCCATATGTATATAGGATATCAATGTCCGTTGGGTCAATCCCTAAAGCACGCTTTATCGTTTCCAATGCTTCGTCAATGCGCATAGGAAATTGATATGCGAGTATCCACGCCTTTCCATTTAATGCTTTTACGTTATCAGAATCAATTTCCAGCGTTTTTTCGTAAGAGAAGATGGCTTCTGAAAATTTGGATGTGGCCGAAAGGGCCATTCCTTTATTATAAAAGGCATCTGCATAGTAAGGATTTATCTCGATGGCCCTATCAAAAGATGTGATGGCTTCTGAAAATTTGGATGTGGCCGAAAGGGCCATTCCTTTATTATAAAAGGCATCTGCATAGTAAGGATTTATCTCGATGGCCCTATCAAAAGATGTGATGGCTTCTGAAAATTTGGATGTGGCCGAAAGGGCCATTCCTTTATTATAAAAGGCATCTGCATAGTAAGGATTTATCTCGATTGCTTTGTCGTAACAGGCTATAGCTTCTTGGTTATGACCTAAATAATACAAGGACCGGCCTTTATTGTTGTAAGCATCTGCATAGTAAGGATTTATTTCGATTGCTTTGTCGTAACAGGCTATAGCTTCTTGGTTATTTCCAGTGACTGCCAGCACTAAACCTTTGTTGCAAAATGCGAGATCGTATTCTGGATTTATCTCGATTGCTTTGTCGTAACAGGCTATAGCATCCTGACTTCCAATGTAATACAAAGACAGTCCTTTGTTGTTGTAAGCATCTGCATATTGTGGGTTTATCTCGATTGCTTTGTCGTAACAGGCTATAGCTTCTTGGTTATTACCTAAATAATACAAAGACAGTCCTTTGTTGTTGTAAGCATCTGCATACTGTGGGTTTATTTCGATGGCTTTGTCGTAACAGGCTATAGCTTCTTGGTTATTTCCAGTGACTGACAAGGCTATACCTTTGTTGTAAAATGCCAGATCATATTCGGGGTTTATCTCGATTGCTTTGTCGTAACAGGCTATAGCTTCTTGGTTATTACCTAAATAATACAAAGACAGTCCTTTGTTGTTGTAAGCATCTGCATACTGTGGGTTTATTTCGATGGCTTTGTCGTAACAGGCTATAGCTTCTTGGTTATTTCCAGTGACTGACAAGGCTATACCTTTGTTGTAAAATGCCAGATCATATTCGGGGTTTATCTCGATTGCTTTGTCGTAACAGGCTATAGCTTCTTGGTTATTACCTAAATAATACAAAGACAGTCCTTTGTTGTTGTAAGCATCTGCATACTGTGGGTTTATCTCGGTGTTCTGTTCAAAGGAAGCGACTGTTTGTTGGTCATCAGGGTTAGAAAGAGAAGAAACATCTGCATACTGTGGGTTTATCTCGGTGTTCTGTTCAAAGGAAGCGACTGTTTGTTGGTCATCAGGGTTAGAAAGAGAAGAAGGATCTTTGGAAGAAGTACCAATAGTGTTTGAGGGTATTGATTTAATTAAATTTGTCAGTACCTGTATCTGAGTTTCTATTGACTCTTTGTGTTCTGTAGAAATATCAGATTTTCTGATCTTGGCTTTAAAAATAGCAGTAATGTCTTTGAGGGAATTTAGTAGGGAAGGATCTAAATTCTTGAAAGAGTCATTCATTATAGAAATTTCGCCATCATCATCGTCAGTATTATCGATGTCTGTCTCATCATTATCGGCATTCGCATTATCAGTATTATTACCCCCATTATTATCTACAGGGATTTTGTTGATTTTATAATTTCCATCCAAATAATGTCAATTAATATTACCTTCATCATTTATTTAACCATTATAGTAGATCCATTTGATAATCCAAAGATCTCTCTGACATGATATAAAACTCATATTAATTTACAATAAAGTTTAGAATTCGTACAACCAAACAAAAGTACGCAAGTAGGTTGTAATTCACTTGTTTTGATAGTTATGGAAGCATAAGTATTACCTAAATTTGTGGTTGTGGAGAATTCGCATATGAGATAGTTCAATTGCAATAATGAAATTGCAAGTGTATTCAAGAATATGAATTCTATTCAAGTTATATAAAACTAGTTCGACACATTTTACCCTGAAATTGATTTTCTAACATTGTTAAAAGTAATTCTAAGGATCTAACATACATTGTTCTCTTTTTAAATAATATAGAATTTGAAATTAGATTGGTGACCATGTAAACCATAGACCTCCCAGTAGTTGATAACAGAGTCATATTCACTTCTTTTCCACCTCATTATTAAACGATAAAAGACATCAACAATTAAACTCCGTTGCTTCAAAGATAAATTCTTTTTAATCTTCAATTCACTTTATGTAGTTAATAGAAGTTTGAGAACTGTCAATGTTTCAGGGAACATCCAGACTTTAGTTTTTTCCTAACAATAGTATCGATATCGGATTAAAAGCTTAAATAGACAATAAGCGATACTATAATAATTTGTAAATGATCGAAAAAATAGTTCATACAAATTTTTTTGAATCATTTTAATGATAGTTGAACAATCAAGTCTTATTATGTAAATCGAACTAATATTGAATCCCGTTACTATAATGATAACTCATAAGTTATAAAACTGCTTATATATTGCATGAATAAATTTACCAAAGAAATAGCTAATATTTTGGAAGCTCAAATCGATAATAAGCCATATGAAATCCAACAAAATGGACTTACACTGGACCAAATTGAAGAAATTACCAACTTTGCAAGTGGATATAATAGGTCCGGCTGGCCTATATATCCATTGAAGCAAAGATAATTGGATAGAAAATTTTGAATGCACATTTATCGAAAATTGATAGAAAAAACATAGGTTGTGCAAAAATGGATATTAGTCTACATACATTTTGTGTGACAAGTACATGAATCGATGTATTGTTTGCGGTAAAGAGGTTAGATCAAATGTTTTTATGGATAAAAAAAATAATCCATATTATGAGATAGATAAAAACGATTGTTATTTGATTTATAAGAAATTGTTAGGCATCTATGGGAGAGAATATTTAGAAATGTTGAATTCATGTTGATTACGGATTTAAAAACATTTTTGAAAACTTGGCATTATGAGATCTGGAAATTGGTCTTCAACTAATTTGGTAGACTTCATTCTATTAGATTCACGTAAATAGGAACAAGCCCGTGTTTGAAGGATAAGATACTATAGTTGGATATAATATATATTCTCGACAGAACAGCATAAATATTTAGGAACAGATTCTACTTGCTTATAGAGTTTTTAGTTCTAACTTAAAGTCAATTCCCTATGAATTTAGTACAATTTTAATTTCATTATTCCTACATTGATAAGGTGAATTCATCAATAAAATTACAGTTTGACATCGTATGATTATTTGCCTATAGATGGTGAAAATATTAATGTAGTCTTGAATTCTTATCATAAATTAATTGAATGTATCAGTAGAATGGATTTCAATGATTATTTTTTGTTCCTCTGAGTGATGTGAAAAAAATGTATTTGACACTGAAGGAAACTAAATACTCATTTCTCCTAATTCAGGAATTCTGCATTAAGATTATATTCAAAGTATATTTGCTTTTCATCCGTCGAGGCTGTGAGATTTCAATCTGGCACTCCTCATATTCACATGCGGTTTAAGGCGAGTTATAGTCTTAAAAAGGATTTAATAAGTGAGAGACAATTGATGTGATATCAAAACAATCAAGTATTTGGGTTCATCCTAGAATTACGAATTTGGGTTAATTTTGAATTGTTCTAACGTAAAATAAATATAGGTTAGTAATATAGATACTACACCTCTATTTGTATTAATAGAAAAAAGATCATCCTTCAAGATCCGTAATCATGAGAATGAAATGTTCCAAATTCAATCCAATGTGATATTAATTATTCCCTAAATCGTCACTAAGAAAGAACGGCTAAGTCCTTGAATTTTACGTGTTTATCCTTCAGTTATTGGTTGTATTATGTCTGGTCCTTATCTAGATTCAAAATGAGATTAAAAATTCAAATAGGAGAATAAAACAAGCAATTTAATGAATATTCTTGCGATTTTCGATTCCGTCAATAAGAATCACAAAATAACAACATTTTTGACATTAATTTTCATTACTTTATTGTTTGTTGATTTATACATAAGTTCAATTACAGATGTTGCAAGCGACTTCATAAAATCCAGTATTGGTATTGTACTCTTTCTAGGTATTACAATAGCTAGTCTTATTGGAAGTTATTGGGTATTGACCTATATTCAAGATATTTTAAGGCATAGAGAGTCGGTATTTAGCCGATACAAGAAAATATTCCAAATAGTTCAAGTCATATTGTTTTCTCTCTCGGTTTTTTTGCTCATTGATATTATTATTCAAGGCAAATATTACACTTTGAATTTAATTGCAATTATGATGGTAGGATATGGTTCAAGCGTAATAATGAGTCTATTTTTTTGTGTCAAACTATTCGCATGGTTTAAAGATAATAAAAACAAATTTTCGTTCCTATTTGGTTCAGCCATTTTTTTTATTTTCATAAATAATCTAGTATCCATATTTCTTTTTACTATTTTACTAAATGAAAAACCATTACAAATCGATTATTCGACTCCTGTTATATTCAATTTTGAATGTGGTGATGATTCATTCTATTGTATTATTAAAGGAGGTGTCATACAACTTCAGTCCTATAGCTTAATAGCTTATTATTCACTTTTTTGGATATGTAATTATTTTCTACTACATTATCATATTCGCAAGATTGGAAGAGCAAGATTCTATTCGCTGATTACGCTTCCTTTAATTTTATACTTCTTCATATTCGGTTATAACTACGATATTCTTTATTCAATAAATGAGGGACTGAATGTTGACGAAAGTATTGTTTTTGCCCTTCAAATATTTACACAAATTCTGGCCAGTGCGCTGGTTGGTGTTCTATATGGAATGGGTTTCAGGTCGGTAGCTAACTTGCTAAATATGTCTCCGAGTATAGAAAAATTTTTGAAGATGGCATCCTATGGCATTATATTATTTTTTATAACTGCTGGAGCTACAATAGTTGGAACGAGTATTCCGCCTTATGGAATAGCAAGCATAATATTTCTCCCGTTCTCCCTAGTTTTGTTCTACGTTGGAATCTACTATTCCATAATAGCTATATCTAATGACATTAATATAAGAAAATACATCAAGAATTCAGCACTTAATGAATTAAAAATAATGGGTAATCTAGCACAATCTCAAATGATTGATAATATGAAAGTAAAAGTCTTAGCAATGACAAAGAAATATTCAGAAGAAATCCATCAAAAAAGTGAATCTGAAACTATGGAAACAGAAGAGGATCTAAGAAGTTACTTGGATGAAGCAATTAGAATTTTCAACAAAGATAAGATCAAATAGAATTCAGTTTAGATTTTCTATATGATCAACTAAATCTTTTATTTTTGTTGTAAAGGGATGGTCTGGAAATTCATTTGAAGTCAAAAATTCTTTTTCCTTAAATTGGATGTCACAGTAACAAGGAATCTCTAATAATGTATCTACTTTGACTAATCCGTTTACGATCTTTTCTAACTCTTGTTCTATATTATTCTTAAAGACTGAATCACCACTTATGATATTTTTATTGTTTGAGTTAATACCGGAATGAGGTACACAATAACCGGCAACTCTATTCAACAACAATTTGCAAACTGAACCATGTTCGATTAAAGAGGAGTAAATCTCTTTAATCATTTTTATAGTTCCTCTCAAGTCCATATCACCCATTTTTAATGTTAGCAAGACTATATCAGAGATAACTATAGAATTGATTGACCAATATCGAATACCAGGACTCGTATCCATTATTATAAAATCGGCTTCCTGATTGACTAATAGGTCTTCTCTCATAGCAATAAAATTTCTAAATTGGCGTACTTGTTGCTCCTTATCATTGAGCAAACTACCTTCGAGTTGATAAATATCCTCTTTTCCGCCTTTAGAAAACCCGATTGATAAGTCTCCGTCGAATTTGAAATCAATTATGGAACGGGAGTCAATCATGATATTAGCTAAATCAGCTTTATTTCTCAAGTAATCGTTAATCCAAAACTCTGGTTCGAAATTAAAATATGAATAAAGACTAGGAGCATAAAAATCAAGATCAAGTAGGTAAACTTTATAGCCCTTTGATGCCAACAAATAAGAAAAATTGGCAGCCAAAGTGGTTTTACCAGTACCGCCTTTGTAAGAATGAAAGGAAATACATTTTCCCAATTAATGTACTTTAAAAGGTTATATTAAAAACTTTTTGAATAATAATCGTAGTTAGGGCCAAATCATAAAAGTAAGATACGGCGATAGATTATTTCATAGGTAATTCGATTGTAAATGTACATCCATCTCCGTTCTTGTTATTTTTGCATTCTATCCGGCCCAAATGCTTTTCTACTATAATTCGTGAGATGTACAATCCGAGTCCGGTTCCAAGTTTGTCAGTAGTATAAAATTTGGAAAAAATTTTTTCATGATCCTTTTCATTTATCCCGCATCCGCTATCGGTAACAGTGACTATTACGTGTTGAGACTTTTGCTTGATGGAGATCAAGATTCGCCCCTTCTCTGTAAATTTAATTGAGTTGCTTAACAGATTGTCTAGCACTTCAATTATACGAATCTTATCAGCTTGTATCATAATTTTGTTAGATGGAGTACTCAAGCCTAAATCAATATTTTTTTTACTTACTTGAATGGAATAATCATTTAGCAATTCCTCAATGACCTGAACGATATTAAAGGATTCTAGGTTTAAGTTAAAAATATTATTTTCCATTCTGGCATAATCAAGAATATTATTTGTCAAAATATCCAATTTTCTGGCATTTCGGGAGATAATTTTTAACAATTCGTTTTTTTGATCAGAATCCAGTCTTTTATTATTTTGAATCATATCTGAAAAACCAAGTATTGGCTGGATGGGGTTTTTTAATTCATGTGCAAGAATCCGAACAAAGTTATGATTTGTAATATTATTTCTAGTCAATTGATTAGATAGATTTTTTACTTTATTTTCTAGTAAAGACTGCTTCCAAAGACTTTCAAAGATAGCCGAATTATGCCAAATTACAGAATCCTTTACAGAAATCACATTAAAAAAAGTATCTGGGATGCCACTCTCAGAGTTACTCTTCAGTTCAGAAAAAAGAGATACAGATTTATCTACTCCAGCGATGAAATATTGAATCTCATCTTCGTGTATATGTTGTATCTCAACGGAAGAAAGTTCTGAAATGTTTGATTTTTCTAAATATGAAGACACCTTCTTGCTTTTAGGAATTAACAATTTAACCTTTGGCGAACGGATTCGACTTTCTCTAATATGTAAGAACAGCCCTTCCAAAGATTCAAAAAACTGATCAAAAACAGCAGTACTAGAACATACTATCTGTAATTCATCTTTAGTTTCATGTACTTCATCTACTAGCCTCCTCTTAAAGATCGAAATGTCAGAAACAACCTCAGAACTACTAAATTTTGTTCTTTTGATATCAAACAAAGATAATTGGACAAGGTTGCCAGACCTTGCTCCCCAATTAATTTCACCCAGACCCATTTCTGAAAAATCTTTTCCATAAACAGAGACAAGTCTATTGTAAAAAGTATAACAATGTTTATGATGAAACCTTTCATCTCCTTTACTGATTACCTCAATGAACATATCATCATTACTTTTAATATGTTTTCCACACAGGTAACAAACAACTAAATTTTCTGGCTTATCTGTTTGTCTATTAGAATCATGGATGATTGTTATGTATTCTTATAGGTCCAATAATTAAATAAACTTATCTCGCTAACTTAATTACCGTAAAAAATAAAAGACAATATTTTTATATTGTTGGAATTAACCAAAGTGTGTCTAATCAGCCTTTTGTTTTTAATTTTTTAGAGGAATTAAACTATGGAAGAATCCTCATGAATAATACTAATCCCTTAGAACTAATTGAACGACTAAATATTTCCAAAAAGAGAAACTCAAGATCTAGTCCAAAAGTATTGATATTAACCAAAAAAATGGACATAGAATCAGACCTTTTAGGCATTCAGTTTCTCAAAAATGGAATCGATTATGTAAAAATAATAGAAGAGGATATACCTCTAAACTTTCATGTTGAATTTAAAATCGGAAAATCCAATAATTCCGTACTACATTTGGGAAAGAGAAAATTCAATACCGATGAAATCAAGATAATCTTATTTAGATATTTTGATCCAAAATTCTTGAATTATTATTCGCGAGGTGTTTACCAAATGTATTTCGCCCAACAATGGTATCAAGCCTTCAACTGTCTACCAATTGCTCTTGATACCTTATGGATAAATAATCCACAAAGAACTTTTGAAGCTGAAAATCGATTAAATCAGTTGCTATTGGCACAACGGCTGGGGTTTAGCACTCCCGAGACTTTAATAACTAATGAAATTGAAGTAGCTAAAAAGTTTTTCAAGAGGTTTCCTCAAAATACTATAGTCAAGGTTCTTCATCATCACGAGATTTATCTCGGCAAAAAATCTTATCGGTTTCTAACAAACCATATTGAAACAAGTCAATTATCAAAATTTAATGAGCTAACCTATGCACCAGTAATTTTTCAAGAGAAAATAGAGAATGATTCAGAATTCCGCGTAACCATAGTGAAAGATAAGGTATTTTCATGTAGGATTTCAACAATTAAAGAAAAGGGCAATTTTTCAGATTTGCACAAAATAAAGGAAAAAGAGTTAGTTTTTTCTGAAATCAATATCGGCAGAAAAATGGAAAAGTTATGCATCAAACTAAATAAAGAATTAGGACTGATGGTTTCAAGTATAGATCTTGTTCAAGCTAAAAATGGAGAGTTACTTTTTCTTGAAATTAATCCAATAGGTGACTGGAACTGGATTGAAAAGCATACTAATTTACCCATAACAAAATCAATGTTTGACTTAATGAATAATCTATTGAAGTAAGATTGATTGTAAAGATTCTTGAATTTATTACATTCCTAGGCATAGAAAAATATCTTCGTCTATTTGGAAATTAAGAAGATGATCAAGAATTTGAAGGCATTGAGAATTAGAAAAGTAAAAATATTTTAATTGGTATGACAATCAATAAAATATTCTATAATGGGAAATAATATCATAGTAATCGATGATGATGTTGGGACAGCATTATTCTTTAAAATTTGTTTAGAAGATGAGGGTTACAAAGTTAATATTTACAATGATCCGAATTCCCTTTTAGAAGAATTTGAACCCGGAATCTATGACTTACTTATAACCGACATACGAATGCCTAGAATAAATGGCTTTGAACTGGCTAGTAGGATTAGAATAATGGATAGTAAAATTAAGATTTGCCTAGCTACTGCATTTGAGGAATATTACCAATCAATTATAAAGTCGTACTCAGATTTAAGTTTTAATTGCATAATCAGAAAACCCATTAACAAAGATAATTTTTTGGAGATCATAGAAAGCAGGTTGATAGATACAAAGTAGTTTTGTGGATTTTATTTCTATCAGCCGGCTAATGATAAAATTTCAAAATTATTCTAGTCGACCCTCTCTATCTTAAACCCTATTCGAACCTCTACCTGATACTCAATTTGCTGATTTTCATCCAACCTGAAGGTGACTCTGCCCATTTCACCCCATTGAATATTCTTCACTGTTTTAGATGCTTCTTTAAATGCATTATTGACGGCTTCATTAATTCCAGTTGGCGAAGTTCCAACTATTTCAATATATTTGTATACCATTATTGATTTTAATATCCGTCACATAAAAATATAATCAAATTTCTACAAATAACAAATTCATAGGAGGCATTATTGAAAAAATTCCAAAATTAAAGATTACCGATTAACAAAAGTCGTATTAGCCATTAATAGATAATACTTGCTAATTTGATCTAGCAACTTTCAATAATCTGTTTCAAAATATGACGGTGACATTTGTTCATATTTTCTGGTTCATAACAAAATAATACAACATCATTCCTCCTTGAGTAATCTTTTATCCATTTTATATTAGAAATAGCTGGCATGGCATTCATTTCTCTTTGATATAAATCAGTGTACCCGCTAATATCTAGTTCGTCGCGTTCAAACTTGTCAGTCAAACTCTTAGAAGGTGATAAATCATAAAACCAAGCATCCATCTTTTGCTGTAATTCAAAGGGCAGTGTAGATGAGACAGCAATCCTGTAGAAATCATTCTTATATCTTGAAAGATTGGCTAATGAATCCGTATATATGGTCACAAAAGTAATATCGCAACATCATTAAAATCATTTTTGATGTAAAAAAAAGTATTGATAATTTGTAAGGAATGGGAATGTTTTTACTATTTAAATACCTGTTTGAGGTTTATATCAATTTAGTAAATGTCGAATAGATATGCTCACCCTGAGGTCTTAGTTGACACAGGTTGGACTGAAGATCACCTAAAGGACCAGAATGTAAGAATTGCAGAGGTGGACTATGATCCAAAAGCAAACTACGATTTAGGACATATCCCCGGATCAGTATTATTTGATTGGAAGAAAGATATTAATGACCCTTTGAATAGGAACATCATTTCAAAAGAATCGTGCGAAGAATTGCTCAAAAAATCAGGAATAAATCAAGATACTACTCTAATACTTTACGGAGATTTTAATAATTGGTTCGCGGCTTTTGCTTTTTGGGTTTTTAAATATTACGGCTATGACGATGTGCGCATAATGAATGGGGGCAGGAAAAAATGGCTTGAGGAGGACCGCCCTGTTGATAAAATAATTTCAGATTATCCAACAGGTAATTTCAAAGCATCTGACCCTGATGAGAGAATAAGAACATATCTAAATCATGTATCAGAAACACTAAGTGACACCCAAAGTATACTAGTAGATGTCAGGTCGCCGGCAGAATTTACCGGAAAAGTGACAGCACCCCCCGAATATCCGACAGAACATGCCCAAAGGGGAGGACACATTCCCTCAGCTGTTAATATACCTTGGGGAAAAGCGGTTAATGAGGATGGAACGTTCAAATCGCCCGAGGATTTGATGAAACTATATAAGGAAAATGGCATCCTCCCAGAAAAAGAAGTGATTTCATACTGCAGAATTGGAGAAAGATCATCGCATACATGGTTTGTGCTAAAATATCTTTTAGGCTACCCAAATGTTAAGAACTATGATGGATCATGGACAGAATGGGGCAATATGATTGGCAACCCGATTGAAAAATAAGCCATTCCATTCTTGTATTATTCTTCATCTTTTATTTTCTTAATAATTATATTGAATAGGTAAGTAGTGCCAGAATGTGGTAATGAAAACTGAACAGGATTTTTCTCTTGCACAATTTCAACAATTTCTTGTTTATTTTGATTTGCCCAACGTAATAATTCAAGATCAGCAGTAGGATCATCAGATACCAATCTTATAACTTGGCCAATTCTCATATCTTTTAGCATGAATTCATCCAATTTTGCTAAAGTGGCAGAACATTCAGTTCCTAATTCAAACATCTGAAAATCAGGAAATGATTTAAAACATTTCACATTGAATTTTTTAATTTGAGACTTTAACTCGTACTTACATTCCTCGATGGTTTTTAACGATTCAAGATTTTTGAGGTTGTCTTTAGTATTGATCTTTGCAATCCATCCACGTTCAAGTGGGGAATCATTAACAATCTTTGGGGTATCAAAGATTTCTTGATTTATTTCCACTATTAACCCACATACAGGGGAACGAATTATCCCAAAGTGGTTTAAACTCTCAATTGTACCCACGCTCCGATTTCGAACTAAGTCTGTGCCAACGGGTTTTGTCTTAAATTTGATAATTTTCCCGGCTATATACGAATATACCGGAGTTATGCCTAACAGGACTTGTTTAAAGTCATTTTGCTTATCATCCGGTTTATCTATTGATTTTATCCAAGTAAAGTTTTCTAAATCATAAAAATAATCGACTGGAAATACACAATTTTCAATTCTGTTATCTATCACACTCATTATTATTATTACTTTAAAGAAATTATTTCAATATAATAGTAGGTATTTCATTTTACGGTCACGGATTTGGCCAAATTTCTAGGATAATCTGGATCAACTTGTTTCTTCAATGCCAAATAGTACGACATCAGTTGTAATGGGATGATTTCAAGAATTGGATAAAGATAGCTAGCAACATCAGGTAGTTCCACAAACCGATCATATACATCATTCTTTTTGTTTGAAATTCCAACTATATGAGCCCCACGTGATTTAATTTCATTAGAACTAGAAATAACATCTTGATAGGTTTCGTCTGTGGGGTTTAAAACAACAACTACTGACTCCTTGTCAATTAGCGCCAGTGGCCCATGCTTTAACTCACCTGCAGCAATACCTTCTGCATGAATGTAAGCCAACTCCTTAATTTTTAACGAGCCCTCTAATGCAATTGGATAATGTATTGATCTGCCCAAAATGTATATATCTTTAATATCAGTATCTAGTGATGAAACAAGATTTTGAATAATACCATCTAAGTTCAATACCTTTTTTACCAGCATTAGCAAATCCATTTGGTTAATTTCATCAAAAGGCATTTGACCCCTTGATAAGATATTGACGATTTTATATATTATCATCAACTGACCAATGAAACTCTTTGTGGCAGCAACTCCTATTTCAGGGCCACAATTAAGGGTAAGAATCGAATCACTTATTCGTGCAAGTGACGAAGTGGGTACATTCACAATCGAAAGAATTTTAGCGCCATTTTCCTTAGCTTTTTTTACTGAATGTAATACATCAGCAGTTTCGCCACTTTGGGAAATTGCTATTACTACTGAATTAGGCTCCAAAGAATCCGAAGTATATTGAAATTCACTTGACATAATTACCTCAGTTTTTATCTTTGCAAATTTTGAAAGGAGTTGTTTTCCCAGCAAACCAGAGTTATAACTTGTTCCGCTACCAGTGATATATACATTAGAAGCATTTCTCATAAATTCACAAAAATTTTGAAAATTATTAGATTCTTGAAATGGTTTCAAAAGAGTTGATGACTGTTCATGAATTTCTTTTATAGTATGATGTGCATACTTTCCTTTTTCAGTTGATCCTAATTCCCAAGCAACTTGAGTTATAGGTCTGGTTACAATTCGTTCATTCACATCAAATATACGATAAGTATTATTATCGATTATTACAATATCTCCATTATCTAAGAAAACAGATTTATCGGTATATTTCAGGAAACCTAATACATCGCTAGATAAGAACAAAGCATCATCTGATATTCCCACTATTAAAGGCTCATCAAATCTTGCACCTGCGATATTCCCATTATTGAATATAGCAACAAATGCAAAAGAACCTTTCAGGACCTGACAAGTTTTAATCATAGTTTCTTTCACATTAAAGTCGGATTCTTGATAGTATTTTTCCAACAGATGGGCAATAACCTCACTGTCAGTCTGACTTTTAAATATATGCCCATCTCTTGTTAACTCTGTTTTCAATTCTTGGTAATTTTCTATTATACCGTTATGAACTACAGCGATTTTAGAAGAACACGAAAAGTGTGGGTGAGCATTTTTATCGCTTACGCTACCATGAGTAGCCCAACGCGTATGTCCTATTCCAATTTCTCCTGGAAGTTTATTCAGATCCATTACTTTATCAACTTCTGCAACCTTCCCTACTCCCTTACTCACCAAAATATTCCCGTCATCTAAGGTTGCAATTCCTACACTGTCGTAACCTCTATACTCCATCTTTTTTAAGCTCTCAACTAATAACGGAGCTGCGGAGACTATCTGCCCGCTGTACCCAATAATTGAACACACAACTATTCTGAAAAAAATTTGTTTAAAACCTTTATCAAAAAAAAGATCTTTCCGTTATAAAAAAAAATATAATCGACTAAGGATAAATTGTTCGTTGTTATTATTAAACATAATTTTTATACAACAAAAAATATATACCAGCAAAAAAAAAATTATAATATCTTTTATTATGGGAATCGAAAAGAAAATAATCTACGAAAAGGAAGGAAGACTTTATGAGAAAAAAATCATAGTGTTTGAAAAGCAAAAGGAAATCCAGATTTTATCAAATCCGACCGCTTGGAAGATAATAAAGCTAATTTCCGATGGGCCAAGGTATACGGCTCAGTTAGCAAAAGAATTAGAGATATACGAACAAAGCGCTTATTACTACGTTAGAAAATTGGTTTCAATCGGAGCAATTGAAGAATCAGGATCATATTTTGTAAAGGGAGGCACAGCTAAATTATACTCAGCCACAAGCCCTGCCTTTGGTATCGAAATGGAATGGGGTGGGAAATTATCAATTGACTACAATCAGAATGATTGGAAAAAAACTACAGATTTCTTGGCTGCTAAAAAGTTTTTAAAGGAATTCATCGACGGAAATAACGAATTTGATGGATTGGTCATAGTGGGCTCACCCAATCCTCATGGAATCTTTAAGACATCCGCTAGAGACGGACATTATGCAATTCAATTGGCTTTTTTTTTGGGGAATATATGCAATTTGCCCCAAGGGTTTATTGTAAAGTTAGACGAAGATGCGAAAGCTGAGAAAGAACTAGAAGATAATAACTTAATCATAATTGGAGGTCCAGGAACGAATATAGTTTCTTCTGAGTTTAACAGGTTTCTACCGATTAAGTTTAATGAAGAAAACTTTTGGTCAGGACTCGTAGACAAACCCGGGAGAATTTACCACCAAGACAATTTGGGAATAATTGCAAAATTCAGAAATCCATTCAATGAAAGAAAATCAATAATCTTGATCGCCGGGGTGAGATCGATTGGAACCAAATCTGGAGTAATTGCGTTTACTAACTTTAGTAAAAAAACATTTTTAGATTATTCAGGGGACGAATCGAAATGGGAGGCCTTGGTTCAAGGCTATGACATGGATAGTGATGGCAAAATTGACTATGTGGATATAGAAAGGGTTGTAAGAACTTAAGTCTAAAAATTCAACTATTCTTTATAGACTCTGAAGATTCAATTGATGGAGTTATATGCACAAGTATCTGAGATTCTTCCTCTTTCCTTACCAAATAGCCAGGCAGATTTATCTTCCTATTTCCTAAGCTAACATGTCCATGTACAACTAGCTGACGAGCTTGATATGGGGATTTTAGATTAGATCTCTTCATAATGATAGTTTGTAAACGCCTCTCTAGAATATCTTCTATTTTTAAGTTCAAAACGTCATCCAGAGATGAACCGCTAGAAACAAGACCAAGCCTAGAAAGGTAGTCTAATAGCTGGGTTTCCTTCTCGTGTCGGATATCAATCGACAATGATAAAAGGGCACGAGCTTGATTTCTTATCCTGGCAATTTCAGTTTGAGCTTTCCATAACTCACGTTTATTTCTTAGACCATAAGAACCGACTACATACAACTCTGAACTTATTTGATCACTTGTCCAAATGCTACGAGGTCGATTATAATTCTTTTTTGATTTCCTAGGATCTCCCACTCAAATCACCTTTGTTTATTTAGACCCTGCTGCTCCAGCCGGAGCCTTTCCTGAAGCCTTCTTGACCCCCACGGCAGTGGCCTTTCTGCCTGTAGTTCTGGTGCATTGACCTCTAACTCTTAAACCAAACATATGCCTATACCCTCTCCAACTCATCACAGACTTCTCTCTCTCGATATCATTTGATTTAGTAAAATCCAAATCTGATGTAATTAGATGAATGTCAGCTCCCGAATCCATATCTTTTCTTCTATTGAGATACCAATTAGGTACGCCGATTGTTCCTATATTTCTGATAGAATTTTCAATATCAGAAAGTTCTTTATCAGTCAAAAATCCTACCCTTAAGTATGGATTAATATTCAAAGATTGTAATATTACCTGTGCCAAATTATAACCAACACCTTTAACTTCACTTAGTGCTACCACTGATTTTTTGCTGCCTTCGATATCTTTCCCGGCAATTCTTAGAATGTGTTTAAACTCTTCGACTGACAACTTGCTTATGAATGAGCATTCCATTTTCCTAAATAAAAACTATGCTAGCCGGGTCTGGTCAAGAATCCAATTTATCCGATAATGAGTACAAGGAAATACTTGGCGGGTTTCTTAAATTATGAGACTCGTAAAAAGAGTCATATGCAAGTAATGGGACAGAATATAATGTATACAGCGAATACAAGTCTCATGTGCTCTTCATACATCATATAAATAAGATAAATAAAAGTATCATCCACAAGATTAGGTTAACGAATACCAAGACAGAACAGAACGAGTAAACTAGTCATTAGCTGAAGAACTAGTCACTCAGAGTCACTAGATAAGGGACCTTTGAAGCAAACAAAATAGATTCCCGTGTTTTAAGTAATTAACACATTAGTCTAAAAGATTCAAAAGGAAAATTTTAATAAGTCGCTAGTGATATATTTATTATAAAATGATATCTGACTGGTTGTCCCGGGTAGGAAGTGCTATTCCTAGAGGGTTCTCGCGCCACTATATCTTGGAGCTGTTAGCTGAACAACCAATGACGGGAAAAGAGATCATCGACAAAGCAATAGTTCAAACTGGTGGAAAATGGAAACCATCTCCAGGCCTTATCTATCCATTGCTGGGAAGACTTCTTGAGGAAGGACTGATTGAAGAGCACGAAAATGGTAGATATCGAATAACAAAAAAAGGTATTTCGATAGCCTCAGATATCAAATCAGCTCATAATATAATGCAAAAACAACTGGAAGTAATGTTCCGAATTGGTAATATGGGAAAATTCATGACTATGGATTTAATTGATAGAATTTCAGCAATAGGATCCACCCTAAGTTCAAATTTGGACAGAATGACTGAAGAGGAGAAGAACAAGTATAAAGACTTTTTAGTAAATGAATTAAAGAAACTCAATAATCAGGAAAATATTCAAGTTGATGATAGAAAAGTTGATGATAGGACTATAACTTGACTAAAATGAATAACGATTTGATTAAACAAGGAGCTTACTACTTGTTAAGGGGAGGTACTCTCCTTTCAGAACCTTGTAAAAAATGTGGAAATCTTCAGATAAAGTATAAGGAAGATGTAATTTGTATGAATTGTCAACACTTAGAACAAAATATTATCGAACAACAAGAAACTCCTGCCAATAACACAGAAACAAAAAAGGAGATCGACTATATAAAAATCGAAGATGATAAAAAAGCTCTCAATACTTTTGAAGATGTCCATGTAATGTTAAGTCAACTTGAAAATCAGATTTTTCAAACTTTGATGAAATTCAACTGGGAGCAAAGTGCTACATCCAGTCCAAAAAAATACAAGAAATATTTGGAAATAATTCAAACTAGTTTGAAAACCATTGAATTAATTAGAAATTTTAAAAAACTATAGATACTAAGTTGGATTTAGCAAAAAGACTAATGAGATTAACTTTACATGTAAGCAGATTCTTGATATTAATTCGCTATGCCCTATATAGATATAGACAAAAGATTGATCTAAAAAAAGTTACCATCATAACCCGGATTTCATATTACAAAATCAGAATTGGTATAGTTTTAGAAATTCCATTTTAATTTTCTATAGTTATCTCGATGAACATATTGACATACTTGAATATGGGTGTCATTAATAATTTTAATATAAAAGAAGGGAGTATATTCGACAAAAATGATGAATATTTCGATCAAAATACTCAAGGAAATAAAGTTAGATAATTTTATTTTTTTTGCCTCTTTGCCAGATATGGGTAAAGTTGGCGGCCTCGTGACAGAACATTTGATTAGGGAGCTTCAAGTAGAAAAATTTGCAGAGATTGAAATATTTGAAAAACCTTGGGTAAAAAATGAAAAAGGAGTGGTTAAGCCTGTAATAGATACTTATGAGTTTTACGTTAATTATGAAAATAATGTCATAATGATGACTGGGAAAGAACAGCCACAAGATCCTAGTAACCTCTTCAACTTATGTCTTAGCACTTTTAACATTATAAAAAATATAGGAGTTCCTAAAATTATCTATACCGCTGGAGGATATCACCAACCTCAATTAGCTCACGCCCCAAGGGTATATGCAGTCTCAACAGATAGCGAGACTGTTATAAAGCTAAAAAACCTAGGAATTAATATCTTTGATACAGAAATTGAAGTTATTACATGGTTTAATGGAGTGATTCTTGGAGTTGCGGGTGAAATGAACTTTAAAGCGGTAGGTTTGTTTGGTGAAATAATGGAGACCAATGAAAGACAACCCTTGGCTGCAAAATCGATTCTAAAAGTTTTTTCCATTATAGAGAATATCCCAATTAAAACTGATGATTTTGATTTAGAGTATGAGAATCAAATGCTCTCTAAGAGCAAAAGAAATGGTACCGATAGAGAAGCATCAAAAAAATCGGGGCCTGGAATAGGTTAAATTACAATATATCAATATTAGTAACAAGAGTGGACCTTAAATCACTCTCAAAAAATGATCAATTGAATTATTTCTGCTTGCATTATTTAATATGCATTGCTACTAAAAAGTAAACTAAACCTGTAGTTGAAGAATATTTTTATTGTTGGTAATCGATATTGCTTTGATCTTTAGTATGAATACAACATTCAATTAAGTCAGAGTTTTGTTCCTCAAGAGGATCTACACTAGAATATCAGAGGTCCAAGTTAAAAATTTATGGCATTTATCATATAAGGTTATTCTGCAAAGAAATTAAACATTCGCAATTCATCAGCAAAATTATTCTCTGTCAAAAGAATTTAGTTTATTGGTTCAAGATATAAGCAATCTATAAACAAGAATCTCTAAATAGAATTTGAACATCCCAATTTCAATATTTATTAAGTTAACGAAGATATGATTGGTTATAATGACATTGATATCAACTTCTAGAAGAATTAAATCATCAGACGAAAAGATATGGAGCATCATTTCTAATGTCGATGAGGATCCCGATTTTTGGCATGGTATAAAAGCTGTGAAAAACATAAAGAAAGAAGGAAATACGATTGAACGGGAAACCATTATCTCCTTTAGACATTCGAAATGTATAGAATTGGTTACGTTAACACCTCAGAAACAAATAGCAATAATAATCAGAGAAGGATCAATTATAGGAACAAAGATAATAAAGTTAACGAAGATAAATTCAGATGAATGTGAAATCAAAGTAGACTGGGATATTCGTATGAAAGGATTAATGAGTTTATTCACATTCTTTATTAAAAAACACGTATTAAAGGGAACAGATGAAGCCCTAGAAAGGATTGCCAAAAAGGTCGAACATTAACGCTTTATTGATTGGACCTTACAACAAAGAATTATACGATTTGTTCAAGTAAACACGTAACATGTTCAGGCACCCGGACTACCAATACCATGGCTAATTGAATTTAATTCTTTCATATTCCCAACCCAGCCAAATTTAAGGAGTTTAGGACACGACATAGAAAAATGGTCTAGTGTTTAATGTTGTGACACTGTATCTGCCACAATCTTTTCTTTTGCTAATTTAAAATATTCAAATGTTATCCTAAAATTCTTCAAATCCTGTTTTTGTAGTTTCCTATTTATAGCATCAGAGTTAACTTCCTCTAGTAATCTATGTTTTTTTAGAAAGTCCCTCAGAGCCAAAATTGACGCATCATTAATCATGCCTTCAATTTGAGCCCCTGTGAAACCATCAGTTAATTTCAGTATTCTCTCAATGGTTACGGTTTTTTCATCAAGAGGTTTATTCTTAAGATGTATCTTAACAATTTGTCTACGGGATTCGACTGTTGGAATAGGAATCTCTATAATCCTATCAAAGCGACCAGGTCTCAAAAGAGCCTCATCTATCAAATCAATCCTATTGGTGGCACCAATAACTATTACCCCATCTAGATTTTCAATTCCGTCCATCTCGGTTAGAATCTGACTCATCATTTTATCTGTCGAATTTATACTATCGCGGTCAGTTTTCCTTTGAAGCGCTATAGCATCAAACTCGTCAAAGAATACAATGCAAGGGGCTATCTGTCTTGCCTTTCTGAAAACTTCCCGGATAGTCTTCTCAGATTCTCCAGCCCATTTAGATAATAATTCAGCACCCTTTATGCTGATAAAGTTTGCATTAGAATTTGAAGCGATAGCTTTTGCCAGTAACGTCTTTCCAGTTCCGGGCACTCCATACAAGAGTAAGCCCTTTGGAGGGCGTATATCAGCGATTTCGTATATTTCAGAGTGATTTAATAGCCAGTCGATCAAGTCTACTAACTCATCTTTCAATGAATTTAAACCACCTATTTCACTCCACGTGACAGTTGGTTTTTGGATAGAGAACTCTCTACTTGCTGATGGAGTAACATCCTTCAAAGCATTATTAAAATCTGAGTCAATGATCGTTATATTATCGAGTAAATCTTGTGAAACAGGTGTTTGATTAATGTTAACTTGAGGGATCAATCGTCTCAGTGACCGCATTGCCGCTTCTTTAGTTAAAACCTCTAAATCTGCGCCTACAAATCCATGAGTTAATCTTGATAGCCTCACTAGGTCAACATCCCGACCCAGAGGCATCCCCTTTGTATGAATATTCAGTATATCTAATCTTCCATCAGCATCAGGAATGCCTATTTCAATTTCTCTATCGAACCTACCAGGTCTTCTAAGGGCCGGGTCGATGGAATTTGGTCTATTTGATGCACCTATTACGATAATCTTACCTCTAGAATTTATTCCATCCATTAACGTCAAAAGCTGAGATACTATGCGCCTTTCAACTTCTCCAGATACATCTTCGCGTTTTGGAGCAATAGAATCAAGTTCATCAATAAAGAGTATTGACGGAGATTTCTCTTGTGCCTGTTCAAAGGTCTCCCGTAATCTCTTCTCACTTTCACCATAAAACTTGCTCATTATTTCAGGGCCACTGATGGTGAAGAAGGAAGCGTTTGTTTCGTTTGCAACCGCTTTTGCAAGCAATGTTTTACCGGTGCCCGGTGGACCGTATAACAAGACACCTTTTGGCGCATCAATTCCTAATTTTTCAAACAATTCCGGATGTCTTATTGGCAATTCAATCATTTCTCTTATTTTGAGAATGGAATTTTTTATTCCGCCAACATCCTCATAATTAATTCTTTCGAGGGCATAGGACCTATTCTTCCTATAAGGTCCGATCGAGAATTTTGTAGTAGTCTTTACTAGTAAAGGATTGAAACTAGGATTCGTGGAATTTACCAAAAAAACTATCCTCTTCCCCATAAGATTAATTGGGATAGTATCCGATCTCGAGATCACCCGTCCATCTAACATGCTACCCAGAGAATTCTTAAACCCCGAATATTCTAACTCTTCCAATGGAATCAACTGAACTTCTTTAGCTACATTCACAATTCCAACAGAACTAACCAGAATATGATCGTCAATCCCAGATTCCAGAATACCTCGGGTATAGCCATCAATTCGGATTATCTTCCTGCCGTAATCGGAAGATAATCCTTTTAACAGTTTGACATAAGTAAGGCCTTTCGTTCCCCTTAATTTCAAAACATCCCCGACATTTAGTTGGAGCTCAGCAGCTATTTTAGGATCAATTAGAGCCAAACCTTTACCAACAAACTTGATTTCGGTTTCTGCTATTTTTAAGAGGACTTCGTTAATATTCTTCATAGTAGTTTACCCCGTAAATAGAAAGACAGAATTTTCAACATGATAAATAATCAAAATAACCAAATTACAAACCCATTACATTATGAAATAACTTATACACAATATAAATTATTGAATACATAGTAAGGTTTATTTTATTCGAGAACTATTTATTACATAGATGTATGTCCGAGACATCTCGGTCCCACAGGCTGTAAAAGAGATTATCCTGTCAAATGATTTATACCTAAAATCAGTTAAATCAGGTATTGCTAATTATACTGCAATAGCAAACAAAATACAACCCGACGTAGAAGCGGTTACTGGAACTCGAGTCAACATAGGCACAATTGTAGTGGCTATAAAGAGATTTGCAGACCTGATAAGCAAATCAGCCAATTTAGAAAATCATAGACCGGAAGATGATACTACTGGAAACCATCCAAGTGCATATAACTCTTATGCGAACAAATCACATATATCTTCGCAAGATGCAAGGATGAAGCTGACTGGCAGCATAATCGATATTGACCTTGGTAATCAAAATTCATTCAAGAATATAAATGACTTGCTAGATGAATTTACTCAAGAAACCCTAATGGATTACAATTTAATACGAACTACTGAAAAAATAAGGATAGTAACTGAAGATATGTTTAATTCAAGAAAAATAATTACATCCTTGACAGAAAAATGTAATGGCAAAATTACTGAAGGATTATCTAGAATTACGATATCTTTATTTTCGGATAACATAGTGGGAATAAGACAACTGTTGTTTAAAATATTTGATATTTTGAACAATTATAAAATTACTTTGAATAACGTTTTTTTTGGCAGTAATGAAATCGTTTTGATATTAGAAAGGGACCAGGCAATACGCGCATATGAATTACTGCAAAAAAAAATTTTTAGAAACTAGAAAGTCGATAAATTTCACATATCTTGCACGCATGATCAGATTTCCCTGATTCTTTATCTATATTCTTAAAGACAAATAAACCCGACGACTACAAAGTAAAGGCATGCTAAAGGGTTGGAAGGTAAAAACTGGGGCATGGGATTTGTCAGAACTCTTGAGGGATCCCATAAAAGATGAGTTCAACAAATCACTGAGCCATATCAATGCTAAAGTAGCAAGCTTTGAGGAGAAAAAATCATTTTTAAGAAAAGATATCTCTATAACTGATTTTATGAGATTGATCAAAGATTCTGAAGATATTGCAGAATCTTTAAGTTATGTTGCTGGCTATGCCCATTTGAAGTATGCTGAAAATACTTCTGCAAACGATATTGGTGCATTGGTTACAAAGGTAAACATTTTTTCTTCAGAAATATCAAATAAACTCTTGTTCTTTGATTTATGGTTTAAGAAAGCAATAGATGAGGAAAATGCTAACCGTCTAATAAAGGAAGCTCCAGCTGTTTACAAAGATTATTTAGTTCATGAGCGATCCATGTCAAAATATACTCTAAATGAATCAGAAGAGAAGATAATAAACATACTCGATGTTACAGGTATGAGTGCGCTAATCAAGATTTATGATAGGATGACAAATGGTTTTGTGTTTGACTATATAGAAGAAAGAGGAACTAGAAAGATAAGAAAAACTATTACTAACAAGGAAAAACTGGTTTCTTTAGTGAGAAGTTCTAGACCTTCTGAACGAGTTGCTGCCTACAGAGCGCTATTGTCGACCTATAAGAAAAATAGCGGAGTATTAGGCGAGATTTACATCAACCGGATTCTAAACTGGAATAATGAATACGTCTTACTTAGAGGCTTTCCATCACCAATTTCTGTAAGAAACCTAGCAAACAATATTAACGATGATACAATCAGGGCACTTCTTAATGTATGTAGATCTAACTCCAAAGTCTTTCACCAGTATTTCAAGGAAAAGGCCAAGATATTAAAGGTTAAGAAACTAGAAAGATATCATCTGTATGCCCCCCTAAAAACCCAGAATCAGAAGAAAATTACTTTTGGAGAGGCCCTTAAAATGGTTTTGGAAGCTTTTGATGACTTTCATCCGGAGTTTAAGACAATAGTTCTAGATTTAGTTACTAAAAGACATATCCACTCTAAGCTTCAGGACAATAAACAAGGTGGAGCATTTTGTTCAACAATTAGCCCCAAAGTTGCCCCTTTTGTACTCCTGAATTTTGACGGTACATTAAGGGACATTTCAACTATGGCTCATGAATTTGGGCATGCAATTCACAGTGTTCTTGCAGCGGATAAACCGATTAGCATTCAGCATCCATCATTGCCATTAGCCGAAACTGCTTCGGTATTTGGGGAGATGATACTTAATGATCGTCTTTTAGATAAAGTTAAGAAAAAGGATAAGAAGATAATGTTAGCAGAACAAATAGACGACTTTTACGCAACTATTATGAGACAAGCTTATTTTACACTTTTTGAGATTTCAGCTCATGAAACGATCGGGAAAAATAGCGCTACAAATATAGACGAATTGTCAGAAATCTATATGGATAATTTAAGAGAACAATTTGGAAATTCATTAAAGTTATCTGATGATTTTAAATCCGAATGGTTATACATTCCCCATTTTTATCATTCACCTTTCTATTGCTACGCTTATTCATTTGGAAACCTGCTAGTAATGTCGTTATATCAACAATTCAAAAATGAGGGTAAGGAATTCATACCCAAATACATTAGGATCCTGTCATCTGGAGGCTCGAAAAAACCAGAGGATTTACTATTAGATGAGGGGATTGACATCTCAAAAGAAGATTTCTGGCAGAGAGGGTTTGATCTAGTTAGTGATAAAATAAATGAGCTAATCAAAATTAAATGACACCATTGTTCATTCCTTTATTTCATTGGATCCTACCCTATGTTTATCTAATTTTACAGATATGATAAATTTTATCCTTAGTCGTAGAAAATAATCCTATAACCGCCGGGGCCAATTGGAAAGGTTTACCGTAAGGAACCATTCTTATTGTAATAACAAGTAATTCTTATTTAAGGGATATAGCATAAAAATAATTACAAATGAATGTGGCTTAATAATCGCCAATGATTTGTTTGATTTATCAAATTGTATAACCCATCACTTCTAAATGGAAGAACATTATCTTATATTAGAGTTAAAGTAGCAATAATAGCTCAATAAATAATGAGAAGTAGGTAGCCAAAGAATATCATAATCAAAGATAAATGAAAAAATGAAAAAGACTATTGTCGAGATTTTAGTCCTTATTTGTCAAAATATTTCTCTACAAACCACTTTCTTATTTTTTTGACATTGCATATAGAATAATTCCGCGATCCAAAAAGTAGATGGTCAAAACCAGAGAGCAGTCCCACAACAGTAATAAAATAAAAAACCTTGCAAAAAAGTCGATAACTTAACCAAAACAATGCACCTAGTCAAACCCTGGAACAGATTTGTTGTGAATTATGTATGAAGCCAGAGGAACTATTTCCCTCGGAGATGTCTTTCCATCAGAGTCAAGAATAGAAGGATTTAAAGTCTTGTTATTGGCGTACATTATCATGGTAACCATCCTGTTATCTAGTTTTAAATTGTCAGGCAGTTCAAATGAGATATTTATGTTATCATCATGAATATCCCAATTTTCCGCTTCGATTATACTAAAAGACTCTGGCTGAACATATTGTTCATGAAATTCCAATGGTTTACTTATGATTAGTACCGGATCACCCATGCCGTAGTTTGATTTATTTTTGTTCTGTTCATACTCCCTTGTGCTAGGTAGGTTATCAGAATAAAACGAAATGTGACTTAATTGCAGGTTTTTGTTTGGATCAAGCATTTTTGCTTCCAATGAATACTCATCGTTTTCACTTGAGAGATTATATCTAAGATAATTATTTTCAAAATTCTGAACGAGAACAAAATAGTATTCGTTGAATGCTATCCCGATACTTACATTTGTATGAAGCTTGTCCAAAATATTGTTTTTATGACCATCATAACAGCACAAGGAATCATTGTACATCATGGAATTTTCTAGCTTATCAATGGCACCAAAGGGATCTATCGGCGCACAATATAATCTGGAATCACTAGTACAATAAGAATGGGATGTAATCCCTTTCATGGCATCATCAGTATTGATATAGCTTATTTGACCAGTGTTTTGTTGTACGTAGCCGGTACCATTATACAGAGAATATAACATGTAAGGTTTCAACCCGTTAGTACTCCAATGAGATAAGAACCCTGATTGCAGTATTTCAGATGCATGATGTTGAGCGGCCTTATTTTCACTTAGTGATACAGGGTTGAGACCAACATTCAATCGATCAATATTTATCTTGGATAGCGCGTAGTTTTGTAGTACCTTCAAATTCAAAGTTCCGTTTATGGAAAAACCTTCATGAAAGTCTATAATATATACAAGGGAATTGAGAATTATCATGATACTAGACAATATAATAATAAGACGCATTTCGAATGTCTAAAAACTGGGATTTTGTTGTATATACATTAAGAAGTTACGGTTAGTCGATTTAAGAAAGTTCCCTACAAACATTTTGATAATCCCATTTTGTCATTCTGGTTGTCGAAACGATTTCGACCAACCATTTGAAACAAGAAAGCAGAAGATATCAATATTAAAGATATAACAACGGTTGATAGAATCTGAGATATAGATATACCCAATAATAATCCAAGTGCTGATGACATTGCAATGATTATCACGATGATCGGTACCAATTTTTTAAGTAATCCCTTTTTATCAAAATTAATCATACAGTATACACTGGTGTTACATAACAAATTAAGGGTTACGGGCGCCAAAATGAAATAGTACTTGACAAAATATAAATGAATAATCTAATCTATCAGTTCTACTATCCCCTGGGTTAGCATTATCCTGCGTAATTCTTTAGCTAGATCAGTGACAGTGATGATTCCTATCACCTTTCCATTTGATATAACCGGCAATCGTCTGATTCGATTATTGATCATTCGTTGGACCGCCACATCCACTGGAGTATCTGGGGCTGCATAAGTCTGAATCTTGGACATTAATTCAGATATCTTAACCTGCGACGACAATTTATCATTTGCACAAACTCTTTTTACAAAGTCCCGTTCCGTAATGATTCCGAGCAATTCATCATTATCCTGAACTATCAGAGAACTAATCCTTTTTTCCTTCATTAGCAAAGCGGCATCTAATGCAGATTTATCAGAACTAATTGTAACAACATGACTAGACATGATTTCACTTACCACTTCTTGCATAACAGTTTCTTAACCATTAAATAAAAAAAGATTTCCCTTCGTGATTGTATACCATACAGTCGATATAAATATTGAACAAAATTATGAATAGTGATCGAAACTATCGCTGTTACAAAAGATTTAAAAATAATTGTGTTAAAATAATTATATAGAAATGGAAAGCAAGAACTTCTTTACTACAATTCTAAATAAAATCCGTCTCATTAGAGCATCAAGAAAGCATAAGGTAACGGCATAACTTATGCGAGTTTTAATATTTTGACTAAAATAGTGTTTAAAAATTTTTTCTGTTAATAAAAATATTGTTTAAAAAAGTTGTAAAGTTTCAAATAATTTTTATTAGTTTTCAAAAGATTAATATGATAAAATCATTTTAGGATTGAATAAAAAAAAATAGATTAAATTACTTGCCATGGTCTTGTAGCAAATGTTACTCCAAGCCCAGCAGCAATAATTATACTCTGATATATTATGTTGTTCCATGGAATGGGTTTAAGTATTGGTTCCCCAACTACCTGAACAGTTTGACCTGGACCTAAGCCGGGACCTACGTTTGCGAGATTAAGTTGGGTGTGAACGTGATAAATCCCAGGTTCTAAGGCCTTTGCTTCTATCTGGTATGGAACGGTTTCTTGTGGTTGAATTTCAATGATGTTTCCCGGTGGGTCCCGACTAACGAATTCCCATCTGTTTCCTGCATTAGTAGATTCACTGAAAAGTGATATCCAACCTCTCATTGGCCTATTTACCAAACTTTGAAGTTCGCCTGTAACTACCAATGTGTCACCAGTGTTTAAGGATTGTGCTGAAAATGCTTCATCGTTGATTCTAACGAATCTACTTTGAAGCTGAGCTTGAACTCCGTGACCATCAGCCATTGGAAGTAGTGCAATAATACTAGCTAATATGGATGCTCCTGCAATAAAGGTTACAATTAGAAACACCATAGCGGGTTTGTTGCCGCTCTTCTTATTCATCTAGGGATTCAACTTCTTACATAGATAAAAAGTTTGCTGTATCCTCTATTAATTAAACTTCAATTTTTTATAACAATTGTAAAATATTATCGAATTTCTATAATACAGAGAGACTATATGCCCAACTTTTATTAGAAGATAAAAATTCTAATTCAATTTCAACCTTTTTTATGAATGCCCAAATATTCATTAAAAAATCATGTATATTACTCTCAAAAATCATCTGGAATTTATCTGAAGTTTAGATAGCTAGTGAATGTTTTAAGCTGTAGATTTTCTGTTTGAAATATGATGATAAATAGTATACGAGTATTATTGTAATCAGTTGATTGAATTGATTTCAGTTTTATTCTTTTATTCGATTCATATTTTAATGAAGAGAAATAATTTCTTCACGCTAGCCAAGGAACTTCGCACTCTAATCAAACAGTGTAAATAATCCACCATAATCATAATCATACTCACAAGCAATTTAACTACCAGTTCTTGAACAAATTCTATTCAAACCAAGGTATAAGTATTAATACGATGATCTGATTAAAATAGGTTATTGAATCAAGGAACTGATTTCCAAATAAATGAGAACGAAGATACAGTTTTCTGTGATCTCTGTGGAAATGTTCTTGAAGCTTGCATGTGTGTATGCCCTTACTGCGGAAGAGGAGATAAATGCGAGTGTTGTCTTCATGATTCAATGACTGGTGGATGAAAAGGCTTCCAAATTTAAACTGGTTTAAACTATAATAAGAACATACGCTAATATTACTTTAATTCATGGTTATTTCTAGAGAGTCCATTTCTTGGGTTATTGGTGGGCCTCAAGGAAGCGGAGTAGATTCAGCATCCCACATATTTCTAAAATCTATAGCTATGTCAGGTTTGAATGTATTTGGAAAGAGGGAGTACCATTCAAACATAAAAGGAGAACATAGTTACTTTTCTGTCAGATTTTCAAATAAGATTGTGAGGTCTCATGTTGATGAGATTGATATTCTGGTAACATTTGATGCTGAAACCATAGTAAGACATTCTCCATTCTTAATAAATGGCGGAATATTGATTTATGATCCAGATGCAGTTGGAAAGAAGATTGAAGATATACACACTTTGGACAAATCATCCGAAAAGAGAATATCACATATCTTAAAGAGCAAGAGTAAAGAATTTAGTCTTGCGGGAATAATTGAAGAGCTCAATGAGAGAAAAGTTATTCTTGTGGAATTGCCCTATGCCAAATTAATTAACAAGTTTTCGGAGGTGATCCAAGATCATTCCTTAAGTAAATTAGCAAGGATTACAAATGTAATGTCACTTGCCGCGTCATTGGCAGTTTTAGATTTTGATATCCCACTTATGGAACAGGGGATCTTAGACACATTTGCTAGCAAACCAAAAATAGCAGAACTAAATGTGAAAGCAGCAAATTATACATATTCTTATGTTAAAGAGAAATTCACTGCGATCCCAGAAAAATTTTCATTTGTAAAAAAGACCCACACTGAAGCAAATAATAATTCCATTATTGCCCAAGGGAATCAGACTTCACCTCTAGGAAAGATGGTGGCCGGATGTAGATTTCAAACCTACTATCCTATTACGCCTGCTACCGATGATAGTGAATATCTAGAATCAAACCAAATTCTAGAACAAAATGATAAAAAAAATGGATCAGTGGCAGTAATCCAAACAGAAGATGAGATAGCCGCAATAACCATGGCTATCGGAGCGGCTTTGACTGGTGTACGAGCCTGTACTACCACTTCAGGTCCAGGATTCTCACTTATGGCAGAAGCATTAGGATGGGCAGGAATAAATGAAGTTCCTTTACTGGTAAGTTTATACCAGCGAGCAGGTCCCTCAACTGGACTACCCACCAGACAGGAGCAGGGGGATTTATTATTTGCAATTAATGCAGGACATGGCGAGTTTCCAAGGATAGTGTATTCCTCTGGTGATATCGAGGAAAGCTTCTATGATACTATTAGAGTATTCAATTACGCAGATATCTTCCAGACACCAGTTATCCACATGCTAGACAAGTATCTTTCTAATAGCATCATTACTTGCAACCCGTTTGAGTATAAAAATCTGAAGATTGAACGGGGTAAGATATTAGAGGATAATTCATTAGATATCAAACAACAAGGTTTTGCAGATCATTTTAAGAGATTCAATTTGAGTGAAGATCCGATTTCCCTGCGTGTTCCATTGGGAACAGAAAATGGAATATTCTGGAATACTGGTGATGAGCATGACGAAATGGGCCACATAACAGAAGACCCAGATACACGGATCAACATGATGAAAAAAAGATTGTCCAAATTAGAATTAATCCAGAGTCGGATACCGAAAGAGGAGCAAATTACAATTGAATTTGAAAATAAAACAAGTGTAAACATGAAAAAATTGATGGTAATAATTAGTTGGGGGTCTACTAAAGGAGCAATATTGGATTCATTAGAAAAAATTACTGAATCAGATAATACAATTAAATTCTTGTATCTTCAAATCAAATTGTTAAATCCATTTCCAGCGAAACTTTTGGAAGAGTTGGTACTTAATAAAATGAAAGAATTAAATGAGATTAATAATACGCCTTCCAACGTTGAGACAATAATGACTATTATTGAAATGAACTATTTATCTCAATTAGACATTCTAATAAAACAAAATACTAATTTGAATTCAGATCATAACATACTAAAATATAACGGTAGGCCAATGTCACATACTGAAATATACGATTCTATAATAAACATAATTAATAACCTATCCGAACGTAGAGTTGTACTAAAAGATGGAGTATAAATTAGCCGATTTTAAAACTTCGGTTCATAATGACTGGTGTGCCGGTTGTGGAGACTTTGGTATACTTAATGCTATCCAAATGTCCCTTTATGAGTTAGCAATACCTTCTCATCAAGCTGCAATTTTTTCAGGTATTGGATGTTCTGGTAAAACCCCTCATTTTATTAATACATTTGGAATACATACGCTACATGGAAGAGTTTTGCCCTTCGCTCAAGGAGCCAAACTTGCCAATCCGAATTTGAAAATTCTAGCTGTTGGTGGTGACGGGGATGGGTTAGGAATAGGCTCTGGACATTTTGTAAATTCCGGAAGAAGAAATATAGACATCACATACATTATCTATAATAACGGAGTATATGGATTAACTAAGGGACAAGCCTCTCCCACACTAAAATTAGGGATGAAGACAAAATCTTTACCTCAACCCAATGTAAATGATAGTATTAATCCTATAGCATTGGCTTGTATTAGTGGTTTCACTTACATAGCAAGAGGATACTCATATGATATAAAGCATCTAAAGGAGGTAATCAAGAAGGGGATTAAGCATGAAGGTTTATCCTTCATTGACGTATTACAGCCTTGTCCTACATATAATGATATAAATACAAAGGAATGGTATCAAAGTTTTAAACTAGATGAGAATAATCCTTCAATAAGAATTCCCAAGATATACAAGTTAGAGGAAGAAGGATACAACGGAATGGTGGAGAATGATGAAGAGGCATCTAACAAGGTGATCAAAGCGATTGAAAAATCAAAGGAATGGGAGAATAGAATTCCGGTTGGGGTATTTTATGAAGATAAGAATATACCTACGTATGAGGAAAGACTACAAAGCAGAATTGATAATTACAAGGAATATCCTCCAGCACTGCAGAGAATAAAAGATGAAAATGGAAATCCAAATATCAATATAGATAGGCTGATAGATGAGCTTCGATCAAGGTAACTGGTAACGTATTCTAGCATATTTTTAAGATTTCATATGATGCTATTTATGAACAAAAGCTTATTTCTGGTGAACACATCTTTATGGCCTAGAATTAATAATCCGTAAAAGCCAGTAGGAGAAAAGGATAGGAGGATTTTTTGAGAATCATCATGGTTTAGCAATTCTGATAAATATTATGTTTCAATGTTGTTAATCGAATCTGGGTTCACATCTTTGGCCATTCGGCCCCATTTTAAATAGTCTTAATGGACTTGTTGACAGTTAAGGTCGAGTTTGTAATGATGGACTAAATGCTTCAATTTGGATAATGTCTTTATAAGCTGTTACCATCTCCTAGGAAATTGAATCATTTACCTAATTTTTTGCCATTAATGAGTGGCTTTAACGATATTAAATAGAGCAGTTGTAATACATGAATCACTTGATCGATACAAATCGATTAGTCCATCAATATTGTTCCAACAATCACTGCTTAGTGCAAGAATAAAGCTATGAATATTTTTCATGGCAAAAAAATTTAAAGTTAATTAAGATTATAGATTTTATCAGGTCTCGCGCATTAATCTAATAGAGTTAATTATAGATTTATTCCTCTAAATCCCGGCATTATAAAAGCTTTAAAAAATCTAATTTTCATGTAAAGATTCAATATTGGTAAACAAATTCTGATTAAAAAAAAAGGGATCTAGTCCCACTTACTCCATGCAGCCATCCATCTGTAAGTCCACGTGTTGAGTTTTGCACCCAAGGCCGCTATAGGTACACAAAGCACCGCTCCAGCACCTGCCCCTAACGCAACAGGACTGTTATAGAACTTTCCTACCTGTGGCTCAATTGGAGTCATGTATGGTGGTAATGTGGGTCTAGGATATTTGAATGCCATTTCTAATGGGTCCGCAACCAGCAATAAGTTGATCATATTAAACAGTGGGAGTGACATTCCTACCAATACACCACCGATTAATATTGCCGCGTGTTTGTTTCTTCTTGTTGCCCAGTACGCCAAGTCCAATAACATAGCAGACGGTATCCAAACAGGAACCACGACAAAATCGTACGGGTATCCCAATGCGAACCATGCTCCTTTGGCAACCCATGTATAAATCGTCATAATAGTTGCATAATACGTAGCCGTCCCAGGGACACCTGTAAACAACATATAGTATATAGCTCCTACCACAAGCATTGTGGATTGAGAGATAGAGAATACGACGAATGATGTCCATGCCCAGTCAGTATAGAAGATATAATCTCCTGCGTTGATTGTAAGCAACGTACTATTTACTGCAACAACAACTATGAACAGATAGTGAGTTGTACGTCTTAACCAGACCATTATTATGCTGTTCTTATAGGTAGTATATAAGATTTTGTGTATAATTTTTTAAAATTCTACAATTAGGTGAACAAATAATTTGATTATGATTGTTTCAAAACCATTAAATGTGACTTTATTTTCTAAACGTAAAAAGATAAAATATAGGATTTTACATCCTTACTGGTTTTTCACCAGCTATTTTCAGCATCCAGATCATCCCCAAAACTTCGATAACGGTCAAAACGGATAGAGCATATAGACCACTAGGTAACGGATAAGCCCATGGATACACAGTAACACCAACATAAACACCACCAGCTGTAGCCACCCAACATAAAATAAAGCCTAAAACTATAATACCTCTCATATTTTCGACTCTACGGCCAATCATACGCTCGATTTCGTCTCTACTTGCTCCTGAAGAACCGCCACCGCCACTACTACTACCACTACTACTACCACCAGATCCAGTTTGTGCACTAGGTTTATACCCTTTTGGTAAAGTCATTATTTGTAATAAAGACGGTTCCTTTTTAAATTTTGCTATTGTTGCTATTGAATTAGGCAATTGGAAATAGCAAGTTGCTATCATGAACTCAATATTCTTGAATTAGAGTCACAAGAATTCTATTTGATAAATAAACAAAAAAGTCAAAATTTTTTTGTGTTTGTAAGACAACACCTTAAGGAAAAAATATACCTATATATCGTTTTATTTAATAAAAAAATGTGGCTATTTCATTAATACCCGCGAACAGAAAAATGAAGGGTCAAAAAGTCTCGACAGAAGGAGACAAGACAGTTGTAAAAGGGAGTATTTTAGTAAAAAGGGGCTTTGCACACATGCAAAAACATGGAGTAATCATGGATGTTACTAATGTTGAACAAGCTCAAATAGCAGAAGAAGCGGGAGCTGTAGCTGTAATGGTTTTGGACAAGTTGCCTTATGATGTCAGAAAGGCAGGGGGAGTAGCAAGAACAGCGGGAGTTAAAACGATCGAAGAGATAATGAATGCCGTTTCCATCCCCATTATGGCAAAGTGTAGAATAGGTCATTACTCCGAAGCCAAAATGCTAGAAACTTGTGGGGTGGACATGATTGACGAGAGCGAAGTATTAACTCCAGCTGACGAAGAAAATCACATTTGGAAGTGGGAGTTTACTACCCCTTTTGTGAATGGTGCTAAGAATTTGGGCGAAGCATTACGAAGGGTGGAAGAAGGGGCTTCGATGATAAGAACAAAAGGTGAGCCCGGTACGGGAAATGTTGCGGAAGCGGTAAATCATATAAGAAAATTGAATAAGGAAATAAGGTTATTAAAAGCAGCATATTTGGATAATGATTATCAAGAAATTATAAAACTTGCCAGAGATTACAGGGTTTCGATGGAAGTAGCATTGGAAGTAGGCAGATTGGGTAGGCTCCCCATTGTAAACTTTGCTGCTGGTGGTATTACTACTCCCGCTGATGCCTCTTTCCTAATGAATTTAGGTTGTGATGGAGTATTTGTTGGTTCAGGGATATTCAAATCTGAAGACCCATCGTCAAGAGCAAAAGCAGTAGTATTGGCCACTGCATTTTATGATAATGAGAAGGAGGTTTTGGAGGCTCAAAAGATGGTAGATGAAAAAAAATCACTCATTGGATTAGACACGAAAAATTTAGATCTTCGAATGCAAGAGAGGGGACCTGCGGTTTGAACTCCATCTTAAAAGCAGGCATCCTAAGCTTTCAAGGCGATATTGAAGAAAATTCAAATGCAATTAAGGAATCATTTGAAGAACTTGAAATTGAAGGGATGATAATATACATGAAAAATTTACAAGATTTAGACGAAATTGATGGATTAATTATTCCAGGAGGTGAAAGTACAGTCATAGGAATGCTCCTATTCATGCAAGGAGTTCAACTAGAATTAATCAGAAAAAAGATCCAAGAGGGTATGCCGGTATTAGGAACTTGTGCTGGACTAATAATGCTATCAAATAAGGCATATGACAAAACTATAGGAGAAACAAAACAGGCATTATTAAAAGTTCTGGATGTTACAATAGAGCGTAATGCCTTTGGGAGGCAGCATGAATCCTTTGAGTCGGAATTAGATATATCCTATTTAGGAGAAGGAAGATTCAATGGAGTTTTCATTAGAGGCCCTGCGATTACTGAGATTGGTAATAATGTAGAAATTATTGCAGAATTTGATAAAAAGATCGTAGCCGTTAAGCAAAATAACATCATTGGAACTTCATTTCACCCTGAGCTTGCCAACGATAATAGATTTCATACCAATCTAGTAAAGTTAATGGTAGAATACAATAAATCAAAAAAAGAAAATGATAAACTTAATTCATAAATTATAGTAGCAAGGCCTGTTGATTATACCCTGATATAACCAACAAATTATTCATCAGGTGTTGTGGACAAACTTGACAACTTGTATTTTTGATTTAACGGATTCAACTTTACCCCTTATGTCATATCGAAGTATACATCCAAGATTTTGTTTCAATAACAATAATAACATAATGTTACGCCGAATAATTGTTTAATCCCTTCATAGGCTTTATAAATTAAGTAACAAATGTAAGTCATATCATTTTTACAGGTCAAAACAAAATTAGTAGATAATACAGAGCCTAAAATCTGGGATAAGAGCATTGTAGAAAGGTGCGGGGGGTGGGATTTGAACCCACGGACCCCTAAGAGACGGGATCCCTTATATAGATCTTAAGTCCCGCGTCTCCAAAATATTGTTATTTATTTGGCCAGGCTCTACAACCCCCGCCCAATCAAAGTTAATTTTGAAACACTAATATATATATTATAAATCTGAAAAAGGCTTAATGGGAATATTGCTGAAATTAAGTTTGGGAAAGTTTGACTTGTAAAAAATTTGGCGATTTTTTTCATTTCCTAAAGCCAAAATAAGGCGAAAATGGTCTGAATATTTATCCCAAAAGCTCACTATCAGAAAGATAACAGAAAATACATCTAAAATTGATGAATCGACTAAATGCTCATTTCTAAACTAGAAGAATTATTAATTACCAGATATATTAATAGGTTTTAAATTTCCATTGTTTATGACCGGTTCCAAAAAAAATATTTCTAGAAATTTAACAAGATCTTGAAAGGTTAGAAGTTCAATAGTAGTTTCCCTTCTAAAATACAGGGTAAACGAAGTTACCAACTACGAATTTATCCTAAAACGAAGAAATCATATTTCAATAGATTACAGATAATAATTTAGGAAATATGGGTTTGGATTTGAACTATCAAGTTGTTTATGGAATTCAAAAATTAGGTGGGTAGGCTATAAACATCGCAATTCCAATCCTGTATCTTGTTCCCAAAGGTGCACTTTATATCTACTTCAGAATGATCAATAGCTATTGCAGAATTAATTGCCTTGAAAAGGTGCTGCTGGATCGTATCACTAATTGTTTTCTGATCGACAAAAGGGTTTGGTAGGGTAGGCAGTACTTTTGTTGCATTCGTGGTTGAATTAGAAGAATTATTTTGCTGCATTATATAACCTGCAGTAGGTAAAGAAAGAAAGTCATTAATAATTGTCGAGTTGATAATGTTCTTGGAGTTATTCAATGAGTTACTGCTTCCACTAATTATGTAAGAGGTATCAAAAAATGGTTTTATGTACGCAGTTCCATTTACGATTTGATAAGAATTCGCAGCTGATTTTGATAATTGTACGATGGATTGCAGATTTTCCCCAGAGTTTTGGGCATTTGAAGGAAGTACACCCATACTAACTATAAGTATTATCAACACACTAACCAAACAATGAGCAAAAGCTAGCCCTCGTTTTGGAAAACAGTTAATCTTATTCAAATTATCAATAAATATTTATGTGTAAATATAAACATTTTCGGATTTTCTTGATTGATGATTATCAATATAGGGAGGAAACAAAATAAAATCAATATTCAGATATCTAATTCAAAGTTGAATAGAAATGAGCTGTTAAATTCATTAGACCTCGTCGCCTGGTTAACAAAGGTATAGAAGATGTTCATTAAATTAATACGTTTATCATACTACAAAAAAACCAGGCTTGATGCATCACTATTTACAATTTAGAATATTTCTTAAAATAAGATAATCGCCCCTCAGCAGTTTGTCTTTTAAAGTTCTTTTGAGTATATCCCTGATAAATACCCAAATCAATTGGAATACCGCTTGCAAATCAAATTCGAAATGTAATGTATAATTAGAGGCATATTTGCGATGTGCTCAAATTGGTTTTCTTTTGGGCAAAGAAGAAAGCCTTGGGCGGGAATTGAACCCGCGACCTTTGCCTTACCAAGGCAACGCTCTGGCCAGGCTGAGCTACCAAGGCATTTTATTAATAAAAAATATGAACATAATTTAACCATTTCCATTCAAGATAGTTTTCCCACAAATGTGATGATAAGGATCTTTTTTTGATTATCTAATATTTTATATCCATTGGAACATGTAATAGCAACAAATACTGGAAACACTACTCTGCTATTGCAGTACTAACCCTAGTTTAGATTTACTTTAGCTTTTAACTATTAAATGAATATTAATAAAGGATAGAATATCCAATATCATATTCCACCTCTTCTCACAATTTGAGGTTGCAGGACAATCGTCTAAACCTAACCACTAGACAGACCTGTTTGAAATTTGCAATAAATACCTCGCTTCACTTTTTAGAATATTGAAGGATATTATTAGAGTTGTATAGATCTTGTGTATATAAGATAGAGGGGTCCAAACATTTATTTCTAGTTTGATACATCATTCATCTCCAGGAGTTTCTTTAGCGATCTATGCCTATTATAATCATCAAGTAGTATTTTGGCAAGATGGTGTGTAATATCAGTAACACTTATTATTCCAATAATGCGGTTATCAGCCTCTAAAACAGGTAGTCGCTTGATCTTATTAGAAAGCATAATTCTCGATGCGGTATCAACTGAATCATAAGTCATAACTGTAATTAGTGGAGAAGACATGATCTCTTCAACGAGAACTTTATTTGCATTATAATTCTCCAAACAAACCCGCTTGACCAAGTCGCTTTCAGTAACAATTCCAATAGGCGTATTGTCCTTGTCTATAACAATTAAGGATCCTATTCGATTTTTAGTTAGAATAGCAGCTACATCGAGTGCAGTTTTATTTGAATATGCAGAAATGGTCCATGGTTCCCTAAAGGACATTATCTCACTTACGCTACTCATACTATTGAAAATAGCTTGCATCAACTTCGTATAAAAACTAACAACTTTTCGAATAGATTTTCTTCTAGTGAGCCTAACAGCCCTAATATAAATACAAAATCAATAACAGGTCCATATTTCAACAATAGTACCGTCAAAAAAATTAATAATCTAATTCCAGAAGGATTCTGTAGTGAATTTTCTAGACTTAGCTAAAACCTTTGCAGTAATGGAGAAAACTACAAGTAGGTTGGAACTTACCGATCATCTAGTATCAATTTTAAAAAAAACTCCTACTGATATAATTGATAAAATAGTTTATCTAATTCAAGGGAAACTTGGACCAGATTACGAACCGAGTGAATTGGGAATTGCTGACAAATTGATAATAAAATCTCTTTCACTTGTGAGTGGTCATTCACCTGCCTACATACAAAACAGATATTCCGATATTGGAGATTTGGGAGAAGTCGCTTATAATATCTTGACGAACAAAATACAAACCACCCTGATTCATCAACTACTAACTATCGAAAATGTATTCGAAACATTACTAAAGATTACCAAAATATCAGGTATTGGTTCCTTGGACGTCAAACTAAGGTTCATTGTAAGTTTATTGAACAACTCTTCCAATCTTGAAGCCAAATTTATAGTTAAATTGATCCTAGGAAATTTAAGACTAGGTATTGCGAACTTTACGCTTCTTGATGCAATAGCTCTAGCCTTCACTGGAGATAAAAAAAACAGAAGGCTACTAGAAACAGCCTATAACGTTTCCAGTGATTTAGGAAGGATTGCATCAATACTATCCAGAGGATCACTTGAGGATATTCAGTCGATCTCCATTTCTTTATTCAGTCCTATTCGACCAATGCTTGCAGAAAGAGTATCAAATGCATCAGAAGCCCTAGAGAAAATTAACGGAGATGCATTGGCAGAATTTAAGATCGATGGCGAAAGAATTCAAATTCATAAAAAGGGAAAAAGAATAGAACTATTTACCAGGAGCCTGGAAAATGTAACTTCAAATTTTCCTGATATCCTAGTGGCTTTAGATAAAATCGATACCAAGGATTATATCGCTGAGGGGGAAATTGTTGCAATTAATCCTGCAAACAATAAGTATCTTCCATTCCAAACTCTAATGCGAAGAAGAAGGAAGTACAATATTCAAGAAATTACTGCAGCATATCCAGTAATATTGAACTTATTTGATTTGCTGTACTATAACGGCCTTGACAAGACGCAGTTACCCCTACTTGAACGTAGAAAGTTACTTGTAAAAATTTTTGGAACGCAGAAAACTAGTGATAAGATAACCCTAATACATCAAACCAGAGTTTCAAAAATTAAAGAAATAGAAAATTACACGGAAAAGGCACTCAAGAATGGATGCGAAGGAATTATGGTAAAGAATCCCAGAAGTCAGTATAGGGCTGGAGCCAGAGAATGGGCTTGGATGAAACTAAAGAAAGAATATTCTGGAGAAGTAACCGATTCGATCGATCTGGTGATAGTTGGGGCATTGCATGGAAAAGGAAGGAGGGTTGGAAAATATGGAGCATTGTTGTTAGCTACCTATGATGCAGAGAGAGATGTCTTCTGTACAATATGCAAAGTAGGAACTGGATTTACAGATAATGTTCTATTAGAATTAACAGACAAGCTTAGCAAACACATTATCAAACATAAGCATCCTAGAGTGGAATCAGGAAATACAAAAATGGATACATGGTTTGAACCCAATATAGTTCTAGAAATTATTTCCCCTGAAATAACTTTGAGTCCTGTTTATACAACCGCAATTAACAGAATGAAACCCGGGTATGGGTTAGCACTGAGGTTTCCAAAGTTTACCGGAAAAATTAGGGAAGACAAATCTGCAGAAGATGCTACAACAGTCAAAGACATATTTGAAATATACAATAGCCAACTAAAGTAGTAGTGATAGCTGTATTGACAGTTGAGGTAATTGGACCAACATATATATCACAAATTGGTATTGTCAACGGAACCAAATGGAAATAATTTTCTATAATGAGTAGAAATGTCTAATGGAATTATTAGATGACCTTTTACCCTTTTACCCAAGTCCTGATATGATTGTCCTATGGTCACCCAGAGATCAGGATCTCTCTTGTATAACAAAAATATCTAAGATTAGTAAAAAAATTTTAAAAGCGTTATAGCATATTAGACTTGATTGATTACAATTGATCAGATCTATTGCATAGATTGTAATTTGTTTATGGAAAAAATCAGAAATGAGGACAATTTTAAGATAGACGTAATCATTACTTCACCTCCGTACAATATTGGAAAAAACTACAGTTCCTATCAAGATACTAAAAAGACTGATGATTACCTAGATTGGTTGCTACTGGTAGCTCAAAGGAGTTTTCGGATTTTAAAAACTAATGGATCCTTTTTTCTCAACATAGGTGGGACTTCTGCTGAACCTCTGATTCCTTTCCTTGTTTTGAATAAATTTATCTCTGCGGGCTATAAACTACAAAACACCATTCACTGGATTAAATCTATATCAATTGAAAAGGAAGACATAGGGAATAATAATCGGAATTGCAAAAACGGTTTTTCGATAGGTCATTTCAAACCAATCAGAAGTAGCAGGTATTTAGCCAACACACATGAATATATTTTTCACTTTACTAAAACAGGAAACAATAATTTAGAAAAACTATCAATAGGTGTCCCCTATCAAGACAAATCAAACATTAAAAGATGGAAATCAGTGGAACGGGATAAGAGAGACAGAGGTAACGTATGGTTCATATCCTATCCCACAATTCAATCTAGTAGATCACATCCCGCCATTTTTCCTGAAAAACTAGCTAGTCTTTGCATTAGACTTCATGGATATTCCAATAAGGACTTTATAGTATATGATCCTTTTATGGGTATTGGTAATACTGCATTAGCATGCATCGACCTAGGTATCAACTATATTGGAACTGAGATTGATAAAAACTATATCAACATAGCCAATAAGTTGATTATAGAAAAGAAAAAAAAACTCCCGAAATCAATATAACTGTTATGTACAATACACTTACCACGTGAGATTGCAGATTAGAAGATGATAATAGATTAAGCTAATGAAAGGATGTAATTATTCGGATGATTGATATCATTATACCAAAAAAATAAGAGTTATTGTTATCAAATATAGTTATTGTATAACTATCGATGTCAATTACACACAGAGCTTTAGATATTTGGCAACCAAATGATTGTTGAAAAACATATATGCAATTTAGTAGGGCAATCATGAAATCTAGTTAATTTGAATTGAAGCCACAAATAGATTGTGGAAAATTCTACTGATGATATCAAGAAATATTATTTGATGTAACTAATACAAAGCTGTTAAAAATGAGAGTGTACATATTTTCATATCTTTTTGCAATCACAAGTAGCAAACCCTTAGAGTGAAAGGCCTTGATATAGATTTAAAGGAATCTCTAATAGTTATTTGCATTACGAGTGATCCGATATTTGAGCGAATAATTACATTAAAGAAAAATAGCGAATGTTTGAATAATACATTGTTTTTATATATCAGATTTTTGAAAATTATTGTGTCACTCTTTTAATTAAGGAAAATAATAGACAAACAAATAGGGGGGTATGGTACATGGTTCTACATACTATTTTTTTCGCAAGACCCTAAGGATTCCCATCCCCATTATAATATACCCTATGACTATTATTCCAATGAACTGAGGTGCTAAAATTTGCGACTGTTCGCTTTCAGATGATTGATTCAGGCCATTACTATCTTGTGTTGGGACAATAAATGATGATATCAAAACGGTAGTACCCATTATAGCACCACCTACGATTAATAGAACTGTTAGGAGTCTAGATGCCACATTTATTCCAATCCCAAAAGCTATTACAAATAATAATATTGATCCACCGCCAAAAATCATCCCTCTCTCTTTAGCTGAGAGAGGCAAAAAGCCATCCGAGTGACTTAACATCGAAACGCCGACATCAAGAATATATATTACTAATAGCGCAAGTGCTACAGATACTAGGATCTCCGATGCTATTTTTCTTGTTCCTTGCATGCTATTTATTTTCACATTGGTTATTTAATTATTAAATAGTTGAGTTGTTTCTCATAGTCTGTTATCACACGTCGTTTGCCAGATTAAGATACTCAGTTGTTTAAAAAATCATAGAAGTGAAAAATAATTGTTTTGCAAATAGCCAAATAAAGCTAAAAAATCATCAATAGTAAAAACAATACTGGATTTTAGTTTTGGGTATATCAATTCGTCAATGCTGAGGCTTGGTGCTTCCCACCACATGTGCAAGATCAGTAAATCTTCCTAAGCGGTCTTTACCGGACATTGAATAAAAGTCGCTCAATTTTATATCAAATCTGATTCTTGATAATAGAAATTCTCACCTACCAGGATAAAACAGACATATATAGAACAAAATTAAAAAGAGTCAAATCAAAAAATTCTTAATGAATAGATTAGCGTGTAAATAGCAATAGAGATATTGAAAACAGTACTGATAAGGGGTCCAGTATTACTTGAGATAAAAGGAGAATGTAGCATATTAGGTGTCAAATGCAAGAATGAATGCATTGGATGGGAAAGTAATATAATCATCCCAGTTGAAAAAAATATCAATTCTAGTCTATCGATAATTAGAGGAGGCAGTTGGAATAATCATAGTCATGAAATCATTAGGCATAACAAAAAATTTGGAGTCTCAATTTGGAAAGAACTTGTAAGAAATGTAATAAAACAAGAAAAAAAGAGAGTCATTATAATTGGACCCTCTAATTCAGGCAAATCCACCCTATCACTTTACATGGCAAATTTGCTTATCAAACGTGGTTTAAGGCCATTGTTGATTGATGCAGACGTAGGTCAAGGTGATTTGGCACCACCATCTTGCTTGGGCGCTGCTGTAATGAATTTTCCGGAAATAGATTTATGGAAAGTAAAAACTAATTTTACCCATTTTATTGGCGACATTCAACCTGTTGGGTACGAATCTACAATTATTGCAAATATTTGCCAACAATTAGATACCTCATTAAAGCATGATTTGTCGATCATAAATACTGACGGGTATATAAAAAGGAACGGACTGTTACATAAGATCGATCTAATGAAAAAAATTCAACCTGATTGTATAATATATCTTGGTGACAAAAATATGGATAGAAATCTAATAGAATTATTTAGACATCTCCCAAGAAATCTAAAATTGAATTTCATGTATGGGGAAAGACAAGGAGCTGTAAATGATAGATCCATTGCTGAAAGATATTCTAAAAGAATGAAGACTTTTTGCAAATATTTGACAAGGGATAATATGGCATTTATAAAATTAGATCTTTCGAGGATCGATCATATTTACTTTAGAAATAGGTTTTTTTCAGAAATAAAGTGCTTTAAGGAATACAAGTCTTCAAATGCAATGAATGAAAAAATATTATATATTCCCGATAGCGAATTTCTAAAAAACCGTTTTGTGGGATTAGGATACAAAATTGACAATGGTCTTATTACTGGATTTGGACTGATCGATGAATTTGTGAGAGGATATCTTATGGTTAATGCAAATGTCAAGGAATTCGATACAATCTTTTTAAGCGACATCAAATTAGAGACCATATAAAACCGTCAGATTGAATCATTGGTTATTAATAGGCATAATTAACTTTAATACCGTGATCACATTAACGCATAATGTATTACATTTTGGATTCACAAAGCAGCACATCAAAGTCATGTATTGTTTGTAAAACGAACCTTACAGTGATTAACACTAAGGTAAATAAGAATCAGAAATATTCGAGGTACAGAGATATAGTGTGTAACGACTGCTTTAATCTATATTACCCATAAATATGATTGAGTCCTGGGTTTAGAACCCTTTAATCCATTTTAGATATATCTGAGATAATTCGCAACTAATAAAAGATAATTATTAATAACAATATATGACAGAACTTTTTCTAGAAATAATTACTGATTCATATCCTCTATAATTCCATCATGACAATGACTACTGAATAATTTTTTTAAAAATTGATTTAAATTGATATTAGGAAATATAATGAACTTTATCTATGTCAAGTTTTGCTTTCACGTTATCAAAGAAATCAACAGATCTCATCATAAACCTAAAAGAGAGTGTTATTACTTTATTTTACAAATACTATAGAAGTATTTAGAATTAAGCTGGGAGAAGGGGTCAGAACTGAACAACATCTTTGATGGATATGCATCTGTCACAGTTACGGGTAAGTTCCTAAGAAGGATCATAGCAAATTACACAAATCTCTTAAGCGAGCCTAGCAGATTTGAGGGCCTACTCAAAGATATTTATGGCTCTGAAAACAAAAAGGAAATTTTTTTGCTCACAACCGCTCTTAGGGCTAGAATAACCGAGATTCGGGAGTGTAATATCATTGATAATGATACTGAAAATAAGATTTATAACATGGCAATAAAATTATCTTCGAATTATGGATTGGATGAAAAATCTGCTGCCTGGGTGACCTTTGCTTGGTCTATTGGATTTGACCTGATTACAGAAGAGGAGTTTGATGATTTGGCTAGCGGTAATAGCAGAGACAGATACTTGATCCTTGGTATTTATATTGCCAATATCGATAAGAACATCCAACAAACAGAAATTTCTTCATGTAATCCGATCTCAAATATGATGATGATAAATACAACTAACCTAAAACAGTTGTATGAAAACGGGATAATGTTACATAATCAAGGAAAATTTGCAGAAGCATTAGAATGCTACGATAAAGCACTAGCGATAGATCCCAAGAGTTCAGTTGTTTTATCGAATAAAGGGCTGACCCTTCACAATCAAGGAAAATTTGCAGAAGCATTAGAATGCTACGATAAAGCACTAGCGATAGATCCCCAAGATGAATTCATAATTAAGAGGAGGGACAATACTAAAGAATTATTATTTAACTCTAGTAGCATTAAGACACATAGTCAGGTTATAAGTCAAGTATCAAATTTGAACAATGGTTTGAAAAAATCAGTGAGTTTATACTATTTAGCGATAGCAATAGCTGCAGTATTGTTGACTGCAGGTGTTGTTACGTATATAATTTTCGAAACCAACGGCGATCTTAAATTAAGCCTGCTAGGTGATAAATCCCGATCTAATAGTGATGATTCTACTAGTATTATCCATCCGACAAATGATAGATCAGGATCACTGGACATTTCCGCCGATAAAGAATCAATTTCGGACTTTACAAATAACATAGAGAAAGAATTGAATCCCCAGATAAATGGTGAAAACCAGTCCCTTTTGCGAAATGATAATGAATTCGGATCAGACTCCAATTCTCAAAATTTGCAAAATAATGACATGGGATCTAATGGTTTGAACGCAGCAAATCAAAAAGTAGACAATTTTAAAACTGAGCTTGATAGGGCAATGAAAAGTACCTTCAATTAATAAATAACTAGGCTAGAAAAGAAACAATTCTATATTGACGATTTGTCTCAAACTTAATCACACAGCAATCTACATATGATATATTAATCCAAGGGTTATATCATCACCGCTTCCTTCAAGAGAGGTTTGTCTTAATATTTCGTAAAGATTCTCGCTCAAGTATGAATAGCCAAATTTTTGCAGCAAATCTAAATAATCAAGCCCAATTTTAAAAAATCCAGATTCACTGTTAAAGGAATTGCAATATCCATCGGTAGATAACAAAATCAACTTTGGCTTTATGGCTTGAAATTCAAATATTCCAGTTTTGAACTCTAGCCAGCTATTGTCCATACAAAGTGATTCGGTATGAACAATTGACTCTATAGACGATTTGTCATCAGAATTACGATCCTTATTGGAAAACATATTCTTTACATTCTGATTATTGTCGACTATCAATATGTCACCATCACCGAGCTGAAAAAATATGAAATAGTTTTTTGTAATAACTGCAGTCAAGAGGGTAGACCCATAAGCGATCTTTGGATTATTAATTATTTTTTCCAATATGAAAGGACCATTCTTTTTTAATATAAGATCAATCTCGTCTCTTGAAAAAGGATGTTTCTGTAAATGATATTGCACTTGATCCATCCAGTTATGTACTAATTGACGGGGTATAGAGTATCTAATAATATCTTTAATCTGAGAAACATTACAGATTTCAATTGGTTGATTATGAAATAGTTCAAATAGAGTTGCTACCGCAGTTTTAACTGCAATGTGTGAACCGACTTTGCTCCTAAAATGTATATCGCTTCCATGGCCATCGGCAACTGACATGACTATAGTATCAGAGTTGTGAGATTGTTTCCATCGAATTGAATCTTGATTTGAATACCCAGTTCGTGAATGTAATGCACCCTTCACACTTTCGCTGTACACCAACCACTTTTTTGATTCTGATGTTATACATTTATCGATCGTCTGTGTACTATTAATTTTAGTCATAAATCCCTTATGTCCTTAGTAGCAGACCATACCCTTAGAGGTACCAAAGTCTATTGAAGTACCTGGCACTAGCGAGAAACTTTGATTTGAATAAACTTTAATTACGACACCATTCGTCTTTCCAACTTTCCATGGGTTTGCAGAAAGATTTCTCAACCCCCAAACCTGAGGATCAGAGGGATGTCTAGAGACTTCCGCTACGGGACTTGAGAAATCATATTTACGGTCCGGATCTATATGATGAAGGAATAATTTGGTGTCATGATTTAGGGCGACATACATTCTGTCATCAATTTGAATATTCAAAATAGAAGTATTCTTAGTTCTACATTTCGGATTCCAACAAACAGTATTGCTTCGTGCACTAACAACGATACTGCTTTGTTTGAAAACTTTACTGTCAAAATTAACACCACCTAGTTCTACAGGAATTTTTAATTTTTCAGAAACCAAAGAATCAGTATCGAGAAAATTCTCGGATCCGCATTGTCTGCAATAATACAAAGCATCGCGTAACCTAAGTAATGCAATTTGCCATTCAGTTTCTCTGACTCTTCCATGCAACGGATCCTTAATACCGTTAGTAAAGGCTCTGATGAAAATTCTTTTAATAAAATTAGGATAAATTTTCCAAAATATTAAGGCATTTGCATGAAAAGCAGGATCGGGATAATTGGAATCATCACTTGGATCAAATATGAAAATCGGTTTGAATCCGTATAACTTAGACATCGATGGCAGATCAAGGCTTTTGATAGAACTTTCAATTTTGCCTTCTAATGGATGGTTTAGAAATAATATATAAAATAGTATTATTGCCAATGAATATAAATCTGTTTGCGTATTTGGTAACGCTTGTTCAACTATTATTTCGGGCGCCATGAATTTAGGCGTACCTATTACGTTACCTTTATTTTCTCCATTTATTACAATATTATCAGTATCTCCTATGCGTATGTCTCCATTTTTTGGGTCAAAATAAATATTATTTAGTGATAAGTCCTGATAGCAAAGTCCTTTTGAGTGCAACAAATGAAAACTCTGTACCAATTCATAACAGGCAGTCAGCAAAGCTTTAAAGGAAGGGTCGATTTTTCTAGATAGCCACAAACTAAAACTTTTAAATCTTGATTCCTTCATGGACATTACGTACCCAAATCCTTCTTTGTTTGAAGTTTTGACTATTGCCAGTGGCCAAAGGAACCTGTTGCTTGGAGATTCCTTTTGAATTAGAGATAGGAGTATATCATATTGTTCCTTTGTAGCCATGGAAGGAAAGTACCACTTTAAAACAAGTGGAGTATTATCTGGACTGATTAATGAATACACCTTGCCTTGAGTACCAGACCCCAGTTCTTTTTCAATATTGCAAACTAAGTTTAGACTGTTAATGTGCACTGGCTCCCCCACATGAAACTCCTGCGTTGAGTTCACTTGTTTGGTCTTTGAAATCAAATTTATTTACCACACATCGGTAGCTCCCGATAAAATTTCAGGAGGTTTAGGTATATCAACATTAGAGATAGAGCCATCATAGTATTTTTGTTGACTTTTGGGTCTAGCTGAAGCCGTCTGAACAACTGTTGATACCCATTTTATATACTTTGTTAATGATTCTGGGTTACGCGCTAATAGGGGTTGTCTTTCGCTATCTCCAATGAACTTTTGAAGAATATCCATATTGGCATCCTCGCCTATTGCGATAGATATTCTAATTGCCTTTCTACCCCATGGTTCTGACAACAATTTTTCTAAACCCTCTTTGAAATTATCAGTAGGTTGTCCATCAGAGAGCAATACCAATACCGGCGGCAATCCTCGTTCTGTCATCGGTGGTATATGCAAGATTTCAGAGAGTAAAAGGAAAGCTTGTCCCAAATCAGTTTCACCCTTTGCCTCCAAATCAGTCCATTTGAATTCATTTACCCTTGTAGGGGCAATAATCCATTGCGCTCCTGTGGAAAATTTTAATGCACTTATTAACAAATTCGCCTGGATATTATTTTCAGATTCTCGTTGCATATGAGGAATTGCCTCTTTGATAGCGTAATTCAAGGCTTGGATCTTTCCATCATCCCTCATAGATCCTGAACAATCTACAATCCAAATAAAATGTAGTTCTCGTTTTGAAATTTCCCCACCTGGAAGAGTCATAAAAATCAAAAAAAATAGTTAGATAATATTTATAACAATTTCAGCTAAAAGTATCTTAGATTTTTTATAATGAATTTTTTTTAATTAATAACTATGTATCTGGATATGAGAAACTGAGATAAAATAAATATCATAATAATTACTAATTCGGCACTAAGGTAACGCAGGATTTCATGAACCTTCTCAACATGGAAATCGGAGAATTCCAATATTTTAGATCTTTGAATCTATGCACAAATTTGAAACTATGTTCAAGGAAGCTGAGTTAAAGGTAGAATCTTAATATTTAAGAAGAATTGAATACAAAAGTATTGACGACTCGAGACCATGAGACATTATAAACCTAAATAGAAAGACTCAGTCCATGTTACTTCACATACAAATAAAGTTCATACCTAACTCATTGAGTTTTCTACACATACTAATGATATTTATTAGGACTTTACTTTGAAGTTGTAACTTAAATTATTTTTAAAATTATTGATTGATTCGACTCCTTCTCTGCTCTTTACGATCATTTTGTTAATAGTCTTACCGGTTACATTTACCATTGTTGGTAACTCATTAGCGACGTTCTTTGCTAAATCTAGTACCTGTTTGAATGATGATTCAGAATCTTTTATATTAATGTGAGAGTTCCTTTCAATCGACTCCTTTATGGCGATTGTGACATCGCTTTCTATTTGATCTAGAATATTGTTACTATTAGATCTTGTTATGCCCTTAACATCAATATTGTCATTGATTTCGTCAGTTTCATTTTCATCTTTATAGCCGTTGAAAATTTCATTGACCATTTTCATAAAATATTGAACAAAATATTTAACCTGTTTTCAACTTAGTTAAATAATAAAGCTTTAGAAGAAACACAATTAGGAGGGAGTAGGGTAGCCCGTTAGTACCAACATGAACAAAAGGCCCCATTTCAAATCCTCCTAAATCCACCACGTAGACGTAACAGCACGGCTGCGATGCCTTAGGGTTGCTCCCTCCCGGACCTCACCCATTTCAACAATCCACAGTCAATTTTACACCTTCATGTAAGTTGCTGCTCATAGCCATCCGATACGGCATGATTTCATCCTAGTCGAACGAGCGGGTATTCTCCCATTCACGAATTTACCTAACAGTTACTGATCCCGACATAAAGCCGTTTTTCGGTAAGGGGCACGGCTAGCACCCCGATCCTACCTACCCCAATAATCAATACCTCTATTTCAAATATAATTTTATTGGATGCCGTGAGTCTAAAATCAAAAGAATATGTTTGGATAAGTTCCAGCTGTGAACAAAAGCTGAAGTAATTTTTCTAAAAATTAGGAGATGCAGATAGTTTTCTACATCATTCCGTCCATGCCCGGGGGCATTCCGCCCATTCCGCCCGGAGGCATTCCTCCTCCACCAGCAGATTTACTTGAGGCAATTACATCATCAATTCTTAATAACATAGATGCAACTTCAGTGGCAGATTTGATAATTTGTTCTTTTACTGACAACGGTTCAAATATTTCAAGTTTAGCCATGTCAGCAATCCGTGAATTACGTGCATCAATTCCTGCCCATTTGGAGCCCTTATTTTGCTTAGATCGCAATTCAGCTAACGTATCAATTTGGTTCATGCCCGCATTTTCAGCTAGGGTTAAGGGGATAATTTCCAATGCTTCAGCGAATTTTTCAGCTGCCAATTGTTCTCTACCGGTCAATGTATTAGTCCATTCTCTCAATTTTCCAGAAACGAATGCCTCAGGAGATCCGCCCCCCGCTACTATCAAGGGTTTCTCTAATACATCTTTTGTTACCATAAGTGCATCATGAACAGAACGGTCTGCCTCGTCGACTACTCTTTGGGATCCACCACGGATCAAGATAGTTACGGCTTTAGGATTCTTGCATCCTTCAATGAACACCCACTTGTCAGTTTCAACCTTTCTTTCTTCTACGAGATCTGCTGCTCCTAAATCTTTGCTTGTCAAGTCATCTAGATTGTTGATAACTCTTGCGCCTGTGGCACGTGATAGCTTGGTCATGTCACTCTCTTTCACACGTCTTACTGTCAAAACATTAGCTTTTGCTAAATAGTGTTGTGCAATGTCATCTAATCCTTTTTGACATATGACTACGTTAGCACCAGTCCCCGTTAGTTTTTCTACCATAGTCTTTAACATGGTATTTTCTTCATCAAGAAATCTCTTCATTTGCTCCGGTGAGGTAATGTTTAATTTTGCGTCAAATTCAGTCTTTTCTATCTCCAACGCAGAATTAATCAATGCTATTTTTGCTTTCTCCACCCTTTTGGGCATCCCACCGTGAACTACCTCCTTATCCAAAACGATTCCTTTTATTAATTTTGTATCTTTAATGGAACCACCAGATTTCTTTTCAACCTTGATATCGTCCAAATCGACCTTTGTAGATCCATTTCGAGACTCAGATACTTGTTGAGCAGCTGTTACGACAATACTGGCCAGGTCATCAGATTCCTTTGAAACCAGTTTGGTTTGCATCGATGTTTTTGCTATCTTTACTAATTGCTCTTTCTCGTTATTTGTTACTTTAATGGCGATATTATTCAAAAGTTCTATTGACTTGACAGCACATTTTCTATACCCATCTACAATAACAGTTGGGTGAACATTCTTTGTAATCAACTCCTCTGCTTTTTCAATCAAAGAACCTGCTAGAACAACAACAGAAGTAGTACCGTCCCCCACCTCATTATCAGTTGCCTTGCTTATTTCAACCATCATTTTGGCGGCAGGGTGTTGGACATCAATTTCTTTCAATATGGTTGCACCATCGTTAGTAATAGTGACATCACCCAAAGAATCCACAAGCATTTTATCCATGCCTCTAGGACCTAAACTGGTACGTACTATTTCTGCGACTGTTTTTGCTGCGTTTATATTGTTTTTCTGTGCCTCTCTTCCTTTAGTCTCACTTGCGCCTTCTTTTAATATCAAAACGGGCATTCCGCCTGCTGATCCTGCTTGAATTGACATATTTCCATCATTCACCTTAAAATTATAGTTAACACTGCAGTCATTGGTATATTTTAAACTTACTTAAATAAAATCAATTTATTTGAAAGAAAATTAAAGAAACTAGGATAGCAAAGAATCGTATTTGCCAGACGAAATATCTTCATATATCTCATTTGCCACCTTATCTTCCACTTTAATGCCAAGGCTCAGACAGGTGCCTATTATTTCCTTTGAAGAAGATTTTATCGTTTGTGCGTACGATACATCTAGTTTCATTTTAGATATTTTGACTATACCTTCCATCGAGATATTCCCTACAAAATTAGTACCAGCAGTTCCAGATCCTTTGGTAACCCCGGATTCTTTAAAAATAAGGGCTGCCGTAGGAGGTATGCCCACTTCAACTGTGAATTGTTTGGTCTCAGCATCGACTTCCACTTTAACTGGAACTTTCATTCCCGGAAAATCCTTAGTTTTTTCGTTAATAGTGTTTACAACCTGTAAAATGTTAATTCCAAGTGGTCCAAGAGCAGGTCCTAACGGTGGTCCTGCGCTAGCTTCGCCCCCACTTACTAATGCATTCACAACTTTTTTTTCACTCATAAGATATTACAGACAGACTAATGTAAAAACCACTTATAATTCTATAAAGACTTCTTTAAATAATTAGCGTCAACGGTTACTGGTATTTGATATGGAGAATCAAGTAATACCACTGTTGCTTCCTGCTTTTCATAATCAACTCTCATAATCTTTGCTTTCATGGATTTAAACGGTCCAGCAATAATCTCTACCGTGTCGTCGATGATTAGTTCGGTAACTACCGGTTTTTTGATGAGATAACCCTCAAGATCCTTAAATGGAAGTTCACCTCTTATTTGACCCCGTATGTGCCGGATTCCGTGCAATGCTTCATAGGCAATATTTGAGTCTACGGCTTCAACGATTACGTAACCCTTGAAATTTTCTAAAAATAAAACGGAATATATGCCTTCTATTTTCTTTGAGTTTAATCTACTCTGCAACATGGATGCGATCATACTTTCCTGACCGCCAGCTACTCTAACAACAAAAAATTTTGAATCATCATTCTCTTCGTTTGAGAGTAGAGTAGTATTTCCTGTAGTATGGTCAGAATCAATAGATCCCTTTTCAGTGGCATTGCTAGATTCCTTAGCATCTAAATTATCGTCTTTTGGCATCTTTGTATTGTTATTATTAATCGATTTAGTCTTGATTGATTTTTTTTTATGCTGACTAGTATCAAGATCATGGTTTGAGTCAATATTATCGGAATTATTATTATCAGAATAGTTGTCATCATTCAAGTCCATCACATCCAAATCATCGTCGTCTTTGCGGAGGTTTTTTGGCATATTTATAGAACCATTAAACGTATTTGCTTTGGAATTTATAAATTTATAACATTTGCTCCAAATATCAATATTAACGGATGTTATTCAGAAATAAGAATTAAATCTAAATCAAGATCTCTAGTTCATCTTGAAGTGCAAGTTTACAATCATAACCTCTTCCAAAGATATTGCCAGTTTTACAATGCTAAACTACTTGAAAAATGAGGTAGGGTTTGAGAATTCTTTTTATCTTGATGATCATGCCAAACCTGAGATTGATATAAATCAAGACTTAAGAAATTCGGATTCCAAATTTGAATTGCTTAAATGTAAAAAATATAACAATTTGAAATTAGTTGTAACAGATGAAGAATTAATCTACATTAGAAATATCGACAAATTTGAATTTCCAAATAATGTATTAATTTTCCTATCTAAACATTCATCAAAGAGTAAAATACCAGCGTTGACATCCCACTTTACAGGAAATTTTTCAACAGATAAGTCTCTAGGTGGTGCAGCGTTTGAGATAGGTGTCGCGTACCCTAGTTTTCAAAAAGAGTATATGAAAAATTTATTTTTGATGAAAAACAGGTTATCCAGATATGATCTCACAATTGAATCTTCTCATCATGGACCAACTTCATCCTCGAACCCAATCTTGTTTATTGAGATAGGGTCATCTGAAGAAGAATGGAACAACAAAGAAACAGCCAGGATAGTTTGCGAGTGCTTGATACAAACGATACAAAAAATAAATCAAAATAAGAATGCCAATGTCGAGGAATTAGAAATTGCTATAGGGTTGGGTGGAAACCATTATCCGCAAAAATTTAATAGCCTGATTTTGAATTCGAATGTCGCCTTTGCAGCTATTGCCAGTAAACATAATTTGAGATTCATTAATAGTGAAATGTTAAACCAGATGCTAAAAAAGAGTAATGAGAAGGTAACAAGTATATATATTGACAAGAAAGGAATGGGTAGTGAAAAAAATAGAATACTATCTCTCCTAGAAACGCAAGGATTAGAGCCAAAGTACATATGATCTGAATATTTTTTTAGTAAGTTATGAGAAACGATACAGAATTAAATAAATCAAAATAAACCACAAAAAAAAACTCAAAAATCTATAACTGTAAGGTATGGGACTAATAAGTAACGTCAACATCCCATCAGATCTCCCAAACTTAGATTAACTCAACCTCCTAATAATAAGTCAGCAAGCAAAATGAACGAGGATGATGTTCCTATTGTTTCAAATTACAAAAAACCTTCTATTGTTGTAACCTCTGTACTAAAAAACCAAAATGAAGTACTGATTTTACGCAGAAGCACGAAGGTTAAGACCATGCAAGATAAATGGGCAGGTGTGAGTGGATATCTCGAAAATAACGAAGATTTACTCACTAGAGCATTGATAGAAATCTATGAGGAAACAAGAATAAATAAAGATGAATTAATACTTAGAAAAATATTCAGTCAAAGAACTGTTCAGATTGATAACGTTCTGAAAATAATCATCCAACCCTTCTATTTCGTTTCAAACACCAGGAAAGTCGAGTTGGATTGGGAACATTCAGATTATTATTGGGTCAATCAGAAGGAAATAGACAATTTTGATTTCGTTCCCAGATTTAAACAGATAATCTCCAGATGTTTTGAAGAAGTATAATAACACTAATAATCAAAATGTTAGAATTGTAGAAATTGAAAATATATGAGAATAAATCTTGTTTTAGTGTGTTTTTGTTATTTTAACTAACTCTCTAAGATGAGACAAGGAACGCACTTGAGCACCATTAACTTTTTTGTAGAGGGCCCAAAATTGTTCATTCGTTATATCCTTTCTCTCCTTTAATATCTTTAAATGTCTTCTCATCGATCGTACCCTGATAACATAAACTTCCTTTTTACCAACTCTAGCTGTCTTTTTGCCCTTTTTGGATCCAGGACCAGCTCCATGTTTCTTCTTAGTTGCAAGTTTTGTCCTAGTTCGGCCCCTAGAAGTGCCCTTAACTTTTGCGGTCCAAATTGACCCATTACTTATCAAAGATCTTATGTTTTCGCGTGTAATTGAGTCGGCTACGTCATCTAATTTGTCAGGTTCAAATCTCACCCTGTTAACCCCTACTCCAAGAATCCTAGATGCTAGTTCTCTTTTTTTATGTATGTTTACTACCATTTATATCACTATTTTTGATTTTTCTTAGCGTTTGAAGCTTTGGATGTATCTTTCTTTGAGTTTGAAGCTTTGGATGTATCTTTCTTTGAGTTTGAAGCTTTGGATGTATCTTTCTTTGAGTTTGAAGCTTTGGATGTATCTTTCTTTGAGTTTGAAGCTTTGGATGTATCTTTCTTTGAGTTTGAAGCTTTGGATGAGTCGGATTCTGATTTTTTACCATTAATTAGTTTGATACCCATTGACTCTGCATTTGAGATAATCTCCAATCTTTTCTTGTTTCCGACAGTACGGCCTATACGGGCTGCATCCTTAGTTTTATCCAGCAGCATTAAATCCTTAACGTTGTGAACCAAGTTGTCAACATAACCAGAAGGGTGTAATCCTCGTGATATTTTAGGACCACGGTAACCAATCTTCACTAATGGAGGTACTCCTGAGACTTGTTTTCTCATCTTATTGTCTACTCCCTTGGGTTTTCTCCAAGTGACATCTAACCTCTTATATCTCCAGCTTTCTTGTCTCTTAAATTTGGGACGATGTTCTGAAATCTTTTTACGTTGTTCAAGGAGATCATTATTGATTACCATAATATCGTTTTATTCTACTTAGAATAAATAAATATGTTTCCGAATGATGCGACATCTTCCAGACAGTAATTGCATATCATTACGAAGAAATTGTTTTGGCAGAAAGTCAAGTCAAACACAAGGCAAGAAAAAGGAAAAGGATAAAAGGTTTCGTATACACAATTGTTTAATGAGTAAATATGAATTACCTCCTCTTCCATATAGCTATGATGCGCTAGAACCACATATAGATGCAAAAACTATGGAAATCCATTATACAAAACATCATCAAACATATACCAACAATCTTAATGCAGCTCTTGAAAAATGTCCTCAAGATGTTCAGAATAAGGATATAACAGAGATACTTAGTGACTTGGGGAGTGTTCCCAATGACTTGAGATCAGCAGTAAACTTTAATGGCGGTGGATTTGATAACCATCGAATCTTCTGGAATAATCTAAAGCCGAATGGCGGTGGGGACCCACAAGGATCTATTGCAGAGGCGATAAATAATTCATTTGGAACTTTTTCAGCTTTTAAGGAAAAGTTCACTACAAGTACTGTAGGTATCCAAGGGAGTGGTTGGGGATGGCTAGTATTTGACCCAAAAAGCAACAAAGTAGACTATAAATCTATGCCAAATCAAACAAGTCCCAGGACAGAAAATTTAGTACCATTGTTAGGATGTGATGTTTGGGAACATGCTTATTATCTTAAGTATCAGAACAAAAGACCCGACTATGTCAATGCCTGGTGGAACTTGATTAATTGGGAAGATGTTAACAATAGGTATGCCAAATCAAAATAACTAATTCTTGTAGCGAAAAATAGTTATTTTTAGGTAACCACATCGATTTTCCCAAATCCTTCTCTGATTGTTGTACTAACATTCATTGTATAATTATAAATAATTTCGGAATATTTGACTAGAACTGGCATAATGTCGTCCAAGTCCTTACTCAAGTAGAAACCCGGACAATCGCCGGTAAGTTGAAACGATGCATGCACGGACACTAGGCTCTTTTCATTTTGACTCCATGAAAAAAAAGGATATAACCAACAAACCCCAGGCTTATTTGGATGGAGTTGACAATCTCCGCATTCATTTAGGAATCTGCAGGCAATGGGGTGACCATTGTCATTCTCATTTTCTGATTTCTTTCTCTTTAAATTAAGCATTGTTAAAGTGGTTATTACCTGAGAATTTGATTCTGAAGCAGATCTATTATCCCACGTTGCTATGTAAGTTTCATTTCGTAGAAAAGAAGGCTGAGAAACATATCCTAAATGTTTGGAAATAACAGCAACATCTCTCGATGTTAACGGCAATCGTCCCTGCTTTTCACAGCAGTTATGACAATCAGGCCATAGACAATCCCACAATAAAAAAAGAGATGATTCAGATAAAATTGGGATATGAAAGGTAACCTTGTTTATCCGAATTGTATAATCCTGCATGTCTGTACGTTTTCCAAGATGTACATCTCTTACAATTGGATCAATCGTCCATTTTTTTGACAGTTCATCTAGTGCGGAAGAGACATCATCAACTTTTTCCCCTTCCCCGTTAGAAAACGCCATGTATGTAGAATTATAAAACCGGATGTTTAAATGTGACTATGATATCAAGCCCTATAATAAAGATAATAACACAGAGAAAATGACATTAGAGAATTACAAACAAAAGGAGAGGAAAAAGGGGAAACACGCATCCTCTACTGAAAATCGCCGATTAGTCTGGGAATTTGTAATCTGGCCACTAATTTTGGAAGTTAACAGAAATTATTTTACTTTGCAAGAATATCATATAAAGAGAGATTGGGTTTGTGAAAAGAAACAAATTTTGCCCTCTAAGGTTGCAGGAGGGTTTGTGTCACTATTGGTTAAAGGCATCTTGGTACGAGAAAAGAACATTTATTCAATCCACTACAAATTGATCCCATACATGAGAAAAAAAGTTCGTCTAGATTATGGAACGGTAATTAGAGAGATAAATACCAAGAAATAGGCAGCTTATTTCTTAGTTGACAAGTATTTTCATTTGTTTAGAGATAAAATAAAATAATGGGAACAAATATCACAAAGTGTAGCTCGTGAAGCCCGGTCGAACCATAAAAAAATGGTGCCGAATCTAGCGGTCAAACTCCAAGAGGACTAAGGATCTCAGGCTCTGGATCTGATAGAGAAGAAACCTGGGGACAGCAGTTCGAATCTGCTCCGGGCTACCTTTAGATTTAAGTAAAAAACCCTTAAATGAATTACAGGTCAAATGATGCTAGGTCAAATGCGGACCCGCCTTGATAATTTCTTCAGAAATGGGTTCAAATTTCCTGAAATTATTGATAAACAGTTTAGCTAGTCTTTTGGCAGAAAAGTCATATTGATTCCTGTCATGCCAAGTATTTCGAGGATTTAATATAGAAGTAGGAATGTCATAACATGACGTTGGGTAATCGAGGTTAAACGTTTCGTGTGTTTCATAAGTGACATCATCTAGTGCACCTTTAAGCGTTGCAGAAACCATCTTCCTAGTATATTTTAGATCTATTCGTTTACCTATTCCGTAAGGACCTCCCGACCAGCCAGTATTGATTAAATAAACTTTTGAGTTATATTTGGTTATCTTCTCTCCTAGTAACCTTGCGTATTCTGCGGCTCTTAGTGGCATGAAAGGGGCTCCAAAACACTGAGAAAACGTCTCTTTCGGTTCGGTGATTCCTCGTTCAGTCCCTGCCAATTTACTAGTATATCCAGACATGAAGTGATACATTGCCCCCTCCTTTGATAATTTGGATATAGGAGGAAGGACCCCAAATGCATCAGCAGTCAGAAAAATAATGACTGATGGATGACCGCAAACACTAGGAATAACGGCTCCAGGTATATAATTTAAAGGATAAACAACCCGGGTATTTTCGGTCAAACTACCATCTGTAAAATCAGGTTCTCTTAAATGAGGATCAATAACAACATTCTCCATTACTGAACCAAATTTGATTGCATTCCATATCTGAGGTTCTTTGTCTTTGTTTAAATTGATACACTTGGCATAACAACCTCCTTCAAAATTAAATACACCGTTGTCAGACCAGCCATGCTCATCATCTCCTACTAATCTTCGATTTTCATCGGCCGAAAGGGTTGTTTTTCCTGTCCCTGACAAACCAAAAAATAGGGCTGACCTATCATCTTTACCCAAATTTGCGGAGCAATGCATAGGAAATATACCCTTTTTAGGTAAAAGAAAATTCATAACTGAGAACATGGACTTCTTTATTTCACCGGCATATGAGGTTGAACCCATAAGGATCAAATTTCGTTTAAAACTAATAATAATGAATGTTTCAGATTTTGTTCCTTCTAACTCTGGAATAGATGCAAAATCATTTATGGACAACAAAGTAAAATCAGGTTTAAATTGAGACAGTTCATCCTGTGATGTATTTATGAAAATTTGATTTGCAAATAGACTATGCCATGCTCTGTCTGTAACTACTCTTATAGATAGCCTAGAAGAGATATCAGCTCCAACAAATCCATCGAAAGTGTAGAGTTTATCCCCTAAATTATTGTCACGGACATACTTTGTCATTCGAGCAAATATTTTTTCAAAGTTTTCTTCTGAAATGGGATGATTAACCTTACCCCAATCTACGGAGTTGGCAGTAATTTCATCCTTTACAATATACTTATCCTCAGGTGAACGGCCAGTAAATTTTCCGGTCTTTACCGATAACGAACCGGTAGACGATAGCTTACCCTCATTGTTTAGAACAGCTGATTCAACTAATAGGGGAACTGTTAGATTTCTTCGCCCCTCATTAATTGTAAAATCCATCTTCTAATTCTGCTTCATAATACCAATAGTTATAATCTTTGGGGTAGATTGTTATTAAAGATATGGAAAATAAATTATAAAAATTTTTTTGGTAGAAAAATTTTTATAATTTATTTTATTACATTGTTATAAAAATTAAAAAAATAATATCATTCAAACTCAATGAAATTATTTCAAAAATTGATCATTAAATTAACCTTTCTTAATAAAAATCAGTTAAATCTATATTAAAAAAATATTTTAATATTTCAACATAGCTTTTCACTGGAGGAGGAATTTCATCTTCACATGATATTCCTAAATCTCTCGCATTGAACCATATTATCAAGCTTTGCAAGATATTCAAGAACCTGTGATGGCTTGGATCAACCGTTCCAAAAGATTTGATGTACTTATCGGCCAAATTCCATGAGGCCGTAAAATCAATACAATCGCTTTTGTAGATTGCTCTCAGTTGATCTTTGATATCAACTCCAATCTTAAATGGCTTTTTACATATTAGTATCGGAAAATCAATTTTATCGGGCAAAAAAAGACCTGGCGCAGACCAAATAGAAATAATTCTGGCACCATTATCCAACTCAGATTCAAATTTTTTGGCTAATAATTTGTTTATTTTTTCATCTGTAAACCAGGAAAAAACCACTGTGGCCTCGGATAGGCGACACCTAGAAACGCTTTCGTTAAGAACATATGCATTTTTGATGATTTTGGTTTTTGATTTGATTTCATCAATAACTGTAGCGTTAATATCTATACCTACAGCCTTTTTAACTTTGAATTCTTCTATGGCGATCTGTAATGTTGAAGGATTATTACCAATACCAAGATGATAAAATATATCGTCCTTATCCAAACTCGAAATTGAAAACATTTTCCTAATAAAATCATCAGGAATAACAATACTATCCCCTGTTAATACCGAACTAGGCAGTGTCGAAATAAACTCATTAATTTTCACTTGTGTTTACCTTCTTTTTGCTACTGTTATCATGATTCTAACATTATATTTCGACAAATACATTATCACCCTCTATCAGCACATTGTATGACTGTTGGTTTTTTAGTTTTTGTGGGAACCAGATAAGATCACCAGTTTGCACATCCCATTTAGCCCCATGCCACGGACATACAAGTTCGTTACCTTCTAATACCCCCTCATGCAATTCGGCTCCCGCGTGAGAGCAAATATTATTGATTGCATAGTATTCACCTTTAACATTAGCTATTACAATTTCTTTACCCGCGGCAGTAATATTTCTTAATCTACCTTCAGGAATGTTTCTGACTTTATCCACCAAAAACTTCGTCATACGTAATCATTTCAAAATTTAGAATATTTTAAAGTATATGATAATATATTTTCAAGGATGATTCCCATTCTTAGCGGATGAATCTTTCAAAGTCTTTATCAATAAAGCTTTTTGGACATGTAAACGATTTTCGGCCTCGGTCCAAATTGCAGAATGAGGGCCATCAATGATCTGAGATGTAACCTCTTTTCCCCTCTTTGCGGGCAAACAATGCATAAAGATGAAATCTTTCTTTGCAAATTTGGTCAGGTTTTCATTAATCTGATATTTAGGAAAAAATATCTTTTCTCGGCTGTCAAACTCATTTTCCTTTCCGATTGAAATATGTGTATCGGTGACGATTACATCGGCATTAATAACTGCTTCAACAGGATCCGATGTTATCAATAATTCCGACTCATTTTGTTTTGAGGATGTTCTCGCTTTATCCACCACCCAATTGGGTGGCTCAAAACCTATGGGAGTAGAAATTTGAATATTTATCCCCAATTTTGAACACCCTAGGAGTAAGTCATTACAAACATTATTGCCATCTCCGATAAACGCCAGATTAATCCCTCTTAATTTTTTTTTATATTCGAGGATAGTGAGTAAATCCGCCAAAATTTGACAGGGATGAAATAAATCTGATAAGCCATTTATTACCGGAATGGTAGAATGTTCTGATAATTGTTCGATATCCTTATGATCATAAACTCTGGCCATCAATATATCAACATACAAAGATACGGTCCTTGCTGTATCTGGTACCGATTCTCCGCGAGATAACTGTAAATCACTAAAAGATAAATTTATTGCATGCCCACCTAATTGAAGCATTGCTGTTTCAAAACTTATTCGAGTTCTTGTCGAGGGTTTTTGAAAAATCATTCCCAGGATTTTTTCATTCAAGTATTTGTGGTTCGAACCTTCTGTTTTAAACTGGCTTTTCAAGGATGTTGCATGTTCCAATATTGCCAAAATTTGATCAGACCTCAAATCATCAAGACTCAAGATATCTTCTTTCAATATTAATTTTGAAAAAAATTCTTTAATTTAATGCTTTCAAATAACTTTATTTCTTTTTCTTAAACCATCCGAATCGACTTTTTTTCTCGCCTTCTTCCTTCTTTTCTTTCTCTTCCTTCACTTCCTCTTTCTTCACGGGCATAGTCTCGGAAATTTTTCCTGTTTCCAATGATGAATTTTCATCAGTGTATGATTCTTGTTGTTCAATAGGCGGATTGTACGAAGGTGATGGATCTATTTCCACATCATCATTCTTTGATTCTCTAGAAAGACTGGGTAACACCTCAGTATTGTTATCGGCTGTAAGCACTTTTGAATCCCCTCTAGCTTCAGAAACAATATCCTGATTTACAACTACGCTACTTTCTTTGAAAACTTCATTCCTCAATTGATCACGTGTCTCCTTACCCACATTAGCATCTTCAATATCATGGACCACATCATTCTCGTGGGACAATGGTGTTTGAGTACCAGAGTGAGAGTCAAGTAGCGACTCATTACTGAAAATAGTCTCAATAAATCTCTCTTTATTGAACTTGATAATATCGTCGTATCCTTGGCCAACACCTAAATAAATGATCGGTTTTGAGGTGATGTAGGATATTGATATAGCTGATCCACCTTTTGCATCAGCATCAGTCTTGGTCAGAATTGCACCATCAAATTCTGTATATGAAAAGAATTCTCGGGCTTGATTAATGGTGTCATTACCTGATAACGAATCACCAACGAATAGTTTTATATCAGGTTTGATGACTTTTACAATTTTTCCAATTTCATCCATTAGATTCTTTGCCGTTTGCATCCTTCCTGCTGTATCAATTAACACAACGTCAATGTAGTGTTTGTTTGCGTATTCTAGTGCATCCCTAGAAACTGCAGATGGATCAGCACCATATCTTTGAGATATCACTTTTATGGATAGTTTTTCTGCGTGTGAAGAAATTTGTTCAATTGCTCCTGCCCTGTGAGTATCAGCGGCAGCAATCACTACTGAAAATCCAGATTTTTTTAGTAAATTAGCTACCTTGGCGACAGTGGTAGTTTTTCCTGTCCCATTTATTCCTAAAAATACAATCTTAAATGGTCCCCCCTTGCGTTGCTTCTTTGCATTAATCGCAGAAATCAAATCAACTGTTCCTGCCTTGGCTAGAATCTTTGAAAAATTATCTTTTAATGTAGATGCAATAATTTGTTCAGTAGTTTCATTCTTTTGTAATTTTATACCCACCAAATTGTCTTTTAATTGTTTGGATAAATCATCTATGACTTCTTGAGAAACATCACTTTCCAAAAGGGCAATATTAAGATCAAAAAGACTTTCATCCAAATCTTTATCAGATAGTTCTCTCTGACTAATGCTCTTAGCAGCATTAGAGAATGCTCGCTTTAGTTTATCAAACATACAGGCATCACGAACATATAATCTAAAGCTTCGTTAATTAGTTACTGACACCCGCTAGTGTGAGTGGGAGTGAGAGTGAGAGTGGGAGTGTGAATTTGCTGATTCATCATGGTTTCGCATTTGTCCGACATAGGAATTTACGGTATTCTGTATTTCCATCATTCGGTGCGAAATCTGTTGTTTTTGCGTTGATAATTGCTTTGTAGCCAATTCAAATTCCTTTATGCGTTGCTCTATGAAATTGACAGCATCATCCTTATTCTTTTCAACTACCACTCCAGCGCCTATGTTTACCAGAACTTTTTCGAGTGGATAAATAAGACTTTTAACATAGACACCTATTCCTAAAGGTACCAAGGATAATGTCTCGGATTCTGAAGACAAAGATCTTAATGCCTCAAATGAGTTGTGAGACTCTTCATATAAACGATGTAATACGGACTCCTTGGCTACGACATCATTATAATAAGCTTCAAGTAACTTTGATTCCTGTACTAAATCATTTACAGTTTGTTCCATATCAACACCTCTTCTATTACCGCCATCCATTGTCATGATATGCTGTTTTACATATGACTTTATTATAACTTTGGCATTATTCAACTTGGAGCAGGCTCTAGATCTTTATCGATGAACACACTTGCTTGATTTGAATAAGATTTATCCATTCCAATTAGATCAAGTTGTGAGAAACAAATATGAGTTTGATTCTCCCAGATTGAAATTTTATCTATTGATTATTCCAAATATGTTTATCAAGTAAGAATCAAAGAACTACTGATTCAGAAAAAGTGAACTCAGTCAGTACTTTTACGGATTTGGTACATCATGGGTGTAAATTCATGGCTAGATTCCACGTATTTTAAATCATCACCTAATGATCAACACTCAAATAAGCGTATTAGAATATCTATTGACATTATTTTTGAGATTTTCTGTCTCCTGATTTAAATGTAAAAAAATTGTATGAATTGTGACAAGTACGTGCGATGTAAGTTGAATCTAGAATAACATTCAGGACCATTAAAAATATATTAAATATTGTAAAAATTACAAACCAAGAGTGTATCAAGTTTTTATTAATGGTTATGGCATAATTGGAAGCCGGTTGGCAACTGCCATAACAAAGGATAAATCTATAAACCTCATAGGCATTGCGAAATATTCTGCTGATGAGAAAACACAGGAAGCTATAAACAAAGGATACAAGGTTTTCGTTCCTCGTAAACTGATTAAGGAATTTCAAAATAAGAAATACGATATTTCGGGCAGTATCGAAGATGCAATAAACCAATCCGATTTGGTTATCGATGCATCTACAGAAGGAAATGGAATTAAGAATAAGAGAAAATATTACCAACCTCTTAAGAAGAAGGCCATATTCCAAGGAGGTGAGGATAGGTATGGCAAAAATTCCGTAGCAAACATTATCCATAATTCAAGAGTAAATTATGAAAATACAATAGACAAAGATTTCGTAATCCAAGGTAGCTGTAATGTTACTGGAATGGGTAAAATTATTCAGCCACTAATTGAAAGTTATGACAAATTGATTAAAAGATTTGATGTGGTATTAGTAAGGAGATGGGCAGATCTAGAAGATAAGAAAGAGGTAAGAGATTCAATAGTGTGGGATAAAGATCCACATCATCAGGATGATTTGAAAGATTTCATACCCACTGCCAATTTATATGTCGATGCATTAAAGGTGCCATCTCGAATGATGCATCTTCATCAAATGACAGTTAGGTTTGTTGGGAGACCACCCTCAAAGGATGATATCCTAGATAATTTCAAAAATGAATTTGGAGTTGCCATCTTAAATAATGCAAAAGGTACAGGAGATATAAGGAAGAAGGCTGCAGAACTTAAATTTGATCATGGAGATACATCCATGGTCCACATACATAGCGAACTGATAAAAATCCAAGAGGACACGTTGAAGATTTCATATTCAGATGATCAAACGGGAATGGTAATTCCTGAAAACTATATGTTAATAGAATCAATGTTGTTGAAGCGACGCCGATCAGATGCAATAAGACAAACTGACAAGATATTTAGTATGAAAAAGAAAAAGAGATTATTGGAATCAGCATTTCAGAACTAAGCCACAGCGATACCCGGATCTTAAAAGGTAACAAAAATTATAATATTGATTCGAAAAAGAGTTAAATTAACTTAAATCAAACACAAAAAAAAGTAATAGTCTTTAACCCCCAAGCATCAGGATCTACTTTTTTATGCCAAATATTCTGTCAAAATATTCAGATGATTCTGCTAAAGACGGATTTGATATGGTGTTTTCGCCTTCTGCTACTTTAGCCAATTTTCTTGCCAATTTTTTCTTGTATTCAAGCTGCATCTGTCTTGCTATTTGTATACGCTGAGCTTGTGGCGAGCCTGCACCATGCATTGATTCGGTCAAGTAACCAACGGCATTTCTACCTAGTGTCATATTCTCTATTAATCGAAGTATACGAACCCTGTCTTCTGTTGATACGCCTTTTCGTCCTTTCAAGTATTTTTCAAGTAATGGACCAGTAACAGGTCCTCTGAAGTCGCTTTCAGATGGCATTGTGACCATGAGACCTCCAGCAATGTCTTGAGCTAGACGGCCAATTTCGTATGGAAAACGGGTAACATTATGCTTACACACATTAGCAAGCATGTCATCATTAATGAAATTCCCGGACTGAGTTCTGTATGCTTGATGTGAAGAAGCTATGCCAGCCGCAAAAATTGTTTCATTTAGATGAGTCATCTCAATTAATTTGTCTTTAATATGGGAAGCGTTTGAAACGCCATTATACTCAGCGATTGCTGCAGACGCACCAATCAATACGTCTCCTAATCCAGTTTTGCAAACATAACTTCGCCTATGATAGCAGGTAAATCTTTCAACTAACATAGAAGCGAACTCCACCTCGCCTTCCATAAAGATCAATTCATTTGGAATAAACACGTTATCAAATATTATTAGTGCCTCTTGTCCGGAAAATTGAGAATTACCTGCATCCAAGTCACCCTCTTCCATGCTCCTAGTATCGCATGACTGTCTTCCATAAATATAAGTAATACCCTCTGCATCTACCGGAATGGCACCGACTATTGCATAGTCTTTATCTTCAGGCCTCATACGCATAGTTGGCATCACGATTAACCAGTGTGAATTGATACAACCTGTCTGATGAGCTTTAGCTCCTTTGATATAAACACCCTTTTCGTCCCTTTTTACAATATGGACGAACATATCTGGATCTTCTTGTTGAGATGGTGACAAACTCCTGTCCCCTTTAGCATCCGTCATTGTACCTCCAATCACATGGTTTTCGTATTGAATTTTTTTGATGAATTCAACTAGTCTTGCATGATAAGGTGTTTGATATTTTTTATCAATTTCAAATGTTGTAGAATACAATGAGTTTAATGCATCCATTCCCACACAGCGTTGAAAACAAGTTCCAGTTTGTTGTCCGAGCTTTCGTTGCATACGGTTTTGATTCACCAAGTCTTGGGAATTTTCTGCTATATGCAAGAATCTGTTAACCTTCTGTCCTGTCAATGAGGATATTGCAGAACCTATTTCAGGATCTTCTTCTGCGATATCATATGTAGCTGCCACAGCATTAATAGAGGGTCTAATCATAGGATGATCAACTGGCTCCTTTACTAGTTCTCCAAAAAGATAAACCTGCAAATTTCTATTTCTCAAACTTTCAATGTACTCAGACCCATTTTTAATAGGCATATATTAAATTGAACGAGATATTATTTGAATATTTGGATAGGTTGTTGTTTTAATCATTCTTGGCATCATTGGAACATGACAATAATGGCCCCATAGACAGAGGTTCATCTAAGGATAACTTATTTTTAATATCTATAATCACTATATGTATGAACCAAGTAAGCCAAATTAAGATTCTATTAAAAGAGCAACTCCAAATGAACGAGTTAGAAACTGAGATTTTTTTGGCATTAATGAAAATAGAAAAAACGACTTCTCATGGATTCCAAGAGAATACTAACCTGACGGAGGACCAGATTATTGAAACCTCCAAAAGCCTAGAAAAAAAGGGAATGGTCATTGAAATTGACAAAAACGAATTTAGAGCATTGCATCCAAGGTTCGCAATAGTAAATAGATATAGAAGAATTTGTCAAGCAAATAACGTACTTTTTAAAAAAAACACACTAATTGATAACCTCGCAATAATGGTTGAAAACTATCAAAATCAGATATAAACAGAAAAAATATTCTGCAAGGCCTAAATAAGGGAAAATTGTTAAATTAATAATTTAGAATGCAATCTTCAACTTCCTCAAACAATAAGGACAAAATAGCCTATTTTGGTGTAATAAATATAAATGAAAATGGGAGAAATATTGGAGCGGTGGATATCTGGAGAAGTTTAATTACAAAGAATCTATTTTGTGAAGAAAAAAGATTAGGAATTCTGGATATCACAGATAAAATAGGCATGCCTGAAATTAAGAGCGACGAAATTTGGGCTGTGGCTATAAATAAATTTAGAAAGGGAAAAGATCGGTGGAAACTAATAAGTATCTCTAAAGATGGTAAAACTGAGTTTTTAGACACTGATGATGAGACCAAAATAATTGTAGATACATCAAATTTCAAGATCATTGATAAAGAATGGTGGAGTTTTTTGGTTACGGAAAATGTAAACAAGAGTGTAGAAATTACTAAAGAATTGATATAGTATGATAAATGAATTTCCAGAGGAATATGATAATCTAGTCATTGACATTAGTATAAAGCATGTGGTGGAAGGAGCTCTGGCTAGCAAACTGTCGGGTTATTTTCTGATTTATAATAACAAGTTTAGTTTTAGCGCAGTAGCTTTTGGACGGATAGGTGGACATAACATAAACGTCAAGATTTCTAAAACCACCGGTGACAAGATCAGAAAATTAAATTTGGATCCTGAAATAGTGATATTAATAATTCAGAGAAAAATTATTGAGGGAAATATTACTATTCAAATGAAGGAACAATAATATTTTCACTTTGGTTATGATTTCATAATACGGCATCTTTTAAAGCATGTCCACAAGAACAGTTGTTTTGTTCTTCAGGGATAATAGGAATTAGATTCTCAAGAATCCTCCTAGTGGTTTCAACGTTCTTATTTAAGGTTTCTATAATTTCTCTGGATGACACAGGTTGATCGGCCCAAACATCATAATCTGTAATAGTAGAAACAGAAAGATAACAAATTTCACTTTCTCTTGCCAAAATGCATTCTGGAACTAGAGTCATTCCTATGATATCGGCCCGATATACATCTCTATATATTTTAGATTCTGCACGTGTAGAAAATCTTGGGCCTTCGATACACACGTATGTTCCCTTATCATGAACACGGATCCCTAACTCATTAATACAATTGGTAGCAATATTTCTCATATCCCCACAGAAAGGATCTGCTACAGAAATATGGCACACTTTTGGTCCATCAAAAAAGGTATATGCCCGTTTTTTTGTAAAATCAAAAAATTGATCAGGAAGCATGACATCCCCTGGTTTTATTTCATAATCTAAACTTCCTACTGCAGAGGGTGCAATGATTCGCTTAACTCCCAATTCCTTTAGGGCCCAAATGTTAGCCTGATAATTTATCATATGGGGAGGAATTTTGTGACCTTTTCCATGTCTAGGAAGAAAAGCTATTCTCTTAGTCCCAAATTTTCCAATAATAATAGAGTCTGAAGTCGGACCATAAGGAGTATGAGGGTTAATTGATTGTTCTATTTTAAATAAATTAGGGTCATAAATTCCGGTACCACCGATTATGGCTATCCCTATAGGTTTATCAATAGTAGACATATTAGTAAACCACCATTGAATGAACACGATATCCTTTTTCTCTCAATAGTTTCCCCCCATCCAAGGAAGATAACTCTATAATGAAGGCAAATCCCGCTACTTTGCCTCCCAAGTCTTCAACTAAACTAGCTGCGGCAAGTGCGGTACCACCAGTCGCAAGTAGATCATCGGCGATCAAAATTCGGTCATCCTTTCTTAGAGAATCAGATTGTAGCTCCATTATGGCTGTACCATATTCGATTCCATAAGATTGCTTTATGGTAGTTCCAGGAAGTTTCCCAGCTTTTCTTATCATGATTACTCCTTTGTTAAATTTCAAACCCAACAAGGTAGATAAAATAAACCCCCGTGCTTCTATGCCTGCTACGTAATCAACCTCAACTTTTTTAAACTGATCATAAAAATGATTCCCGAGTATGTCTAAGGATTTACCATCTCTAAATACAGGATTGATATCTTTGAATAATATTCCTTGTTTAGGAAAATCAGGATAATTTCTTATTAGATCTTGAACGTGGCTAATATCTGAATGCACAAAATTTTTTTAGATTTATACCTATAAAAAACATTACTAGAAGTATTCAAGAAACAAATATTATGAATGCTTACCACTTCATCTATGAGAATGATATAATTGAAACTTGCCGATGCAAGAAGAGATCCCTATAGGAAGCTTGCTAAGGAAAATAGCTATAGGAGCCGTGCCGTTTACAAGCTTGCACAATTGAATAAATCACATCACATTTTGAAACAAGGGATGAAAATAGTTGATATAGGTGCAGCTCCCGGCGGTTGGTTACAATTCGCATCTAAAATAGCTGGAAATAAAGGTAAAGTCATTGGGATCGATATTAAAGAAATTGAACCTATTTCTAACGTCATCATAATTCATAGAAATGTAGAAGATGAACAAACGGTAGCATTATTATCAAAGTATTTGGACGGCAAAGCCGATGTAGTCTTATCTGATCTCGCACCCAATGTATCTGGATTGTGGGAAATGGATCACTTAAAGCAAATTGACTTGACAATGAAGGCTGTAGAGATAACTAAAAAAATCCTTAAACCAAATGGAAATGCATTGTACAAAGTATTCCAAGGAGAGGCAACACTGGAATTTATTACCTATGTAAAAAGTATATTTTCTACGGTCCAGATAACAAAGCCTGATGCAAGTAGGAAACAGAGTAGCGAGATTTACTTATTGTGCAAGCAATATAACCCATAGGTAGTTTGAGAAACAAAATAATTAATTCTTGCGGCTAATATCTATTATTTTTTTTGCTTGTTCCAACTTTGCAACATCTCCAGTGTTCTTTATGATAGTTTCTAATAATCTTTGTGGACGCCCTTCATTTAAGGTATCTCTGACGATCGATAGTGCATCGCTTAAAGCTTCTATCCCTCCTCCAACCATTAAGGCAGCCGCACTGTTGAGTAAAACGATGTCTTCTTTAGATTTATTAGATTGTATCCCATATATTATGCGTAAACTTTCATTAATTGATTCCATCCTATCCTTTACAATTATTTCTCGAATTGAGGATCTGGGCAAACCTAATGAAACTGGGTCTAATAATTCATGTTGGACAACATACTCTCCATCCTGAAAGGCGAGATGAATAATGGTGTTCCTACTCGTGGTAGATAGTTCATCCATTCCATCATGAGATCGAACTATCATTGCACGCTGTAACTTAAGAATAGGTATTATTCCAGGAATAATAGTTAACAAAGACGGATCGGCTACTCCTATTACCTGGCCATATAAATTTCTACATGGATTACACAAGGGTCCTACTTTGTTAAATATTGTGCGAATACCTAACTCCCTCCTTATCTTAGAAACATGTCGTAATCCCGGATGAAATTTAGGGGCATAAAGAAAACCAAGGCCATGATTTTCAATAGATTTCACAATTGGTAAAATATTATCGTCATCTAATCTATAGCCAATATATTCGAATAAATCTGCGCTACCACTTAGACTTGATGACGATTTGTTACCATGTTTTGCTACTGCTACTTTTTTACAGGAGCTGGCTATAACAGCTGAAGTGGTGCTTATGTTGAAGGTATTCAAAAAGTCCCCACCGGTCCCACAATTATCTATAATTGGGAGATCAGACACTGGGTTGATAGGTACGGAAGATCCTCTAATAATCTTGATTGCAGCCTTTAATTGCTCGGAGTCTTCTCCATTCAAGAATAAAGCCATCAAAAAAGCTGAAACAAATACATCAGAACAAAGCCCGTTGATAATATTAGTCATTACCGAACTCATTTCATCGCCAGTTAATCTTTGTCCAGTGGAGAGCTTCTTTAGATAAATTTGATTTTGTGAATATATTTCATCTATATTATGATTATTGTAATCAACACTAGTCGTCTCTGGACTTTTGTCCATATTTTTAATGTTTGAACTCATTTCTTTACCATTCGAATGAAATTAGATAGAATTTTCTTACCTTCAACAGTTAATATCGATTCGGGATGAAACTGAATCCCCTCCATCAGATACTTTTCGTGACAAACACCCATTATTTCTCGGTCGTCTAATGAAATAGAAGTAATTTTCAAACATTTTGGGAAATTTTCTTTATCAGCAATGAGTGAATGATAACGGGTAGCGACAAATGGGTTTTTGACGCCTTCGAATAGCTTTGTATTATTATTGAATTGGATATTACTTGTTTTACCATGCTTTATTTCCCTAGCCCGTCTTATCGTTCCTCCAAAGGCGTTCACAATGCCTTGATGCCCCAAACATATACCCAAAATTGGAATAGAGGGACCCAGATTGGTTATCACCTCTGAACATATTCCGAAATCCTTTTTATATTTTGGATGTCCTGGACCCGGTGATATAATTATTGCATCAGGGTTCATTTTAGATACACCTTTAATTGTAATCTGATTATTCCGTTTTACTATAGGATCTGTACTTAGTAACCCCATAACTTGGGCAATATTATAAACAAAAGAATCGTAATTATCAATTATAAGGACTTTCATTTAACTACTGGTCACAATCTATTACCCTAAAGTTGATAATAACACTTTCTAATAAGGTTAAATATGTAACATCTTTTTGTATTTGTCATATCTGTCCAGTATATTTTCGTTAGTTAATCCCATTAATCCATCTATACCAAACTCCTCTATCGCAAAAGTACCCATAATACTTCCCATGAGAATTGATTCTTTAATTAGTGCCAAATCATTCCAGGAGTTACTTTTAGATTTTGAGATCAAATATCCCATAAATCCACCAGCAAATGAATCTCCGGCTCCTGTGGGATCAGTAACGCTTTCTAATGGATATCCAGGTATTGGTACAACATCGTCACCAATAAAGAGTAATACTCCATGTTCACCCTTTTTAATAATTGCAAAATTTGGACCATAAGACAAAAGTTGCTTTCCGCATTTAACAAGATTAGAATTATTACAAAGTAATCTCGCCTCTTGGTCGTTTATTACCACCCCATTTGTTTTTTCTATCATAGATATAACAGAGTTCTTTTTATTGTGAATCCAATATTCTATGGTATCGCAAATAATTAATTCAGGGTTGTTAAAACTATCAATTATTTTGATGTTTTGTTCGGGATCATTGTTTGCGAGATAAATATATTTTGAGTCTTTATATTCTCTTGGAACAATCGGTTCAAAATTTTCAATCACATTCAGCTCAGTTATATTTGTGGTCCTATGAGACAAGTCAAAATCAAATGTAGAATCATAAAAAAAAGTTTTTTTGTCATTGAATCGTTTTAATCCCCTTATATCCATTTTGTTTCCCAGCTGATTGTAGTATTTATCTGGAAAATCGTTACCAATTGCACCTATTAGAGATACAGGTACGAAAAAGGATGCGGACATAGATGCATAAGTCGCGGCCCCTCCTAGGATACGCTCCTTTGTCTCAAAAGGAGTTCGGGTTGTGTCTAAAGCAATTGAACCAAAAACGGTAAGCATTAGGATGAGTATTAGAGTATTAAATATAAAACATTGGAAACCCAATAAATAAAGAATATGGGAGAAAATCCGAGGATAGTTGTTGGGATTACTGGAAGTTCCGGCGTAATATATGGAATTGTACTTTTGAGGTCATTAGAGAAATATAAGATTGAGACCCACCTAGTACTTAGCAAGTGGGCCGAAAAAAATATTGAGATTGAGACAGAGGAAAATGTCAATGAGATCAAAAAAATCGCAAACTTTGTCTATGATGAGAACGATATGGCAGCATCCATATCGAGTGGATCGTTTAGAACCGATGGTATGGCAATTATTCCTTGCAGTATGAAAACTCTGTCTAGCATTGCCAATGGATATGATGATAACCTTATTTCTCGAGCAGCGTCAGTTACTATCAAGGAAAATCGCAGGCTTGTTCTAGTCCCCAGAGAGACCCCCCTTTCAAAAATCCACATATCGAATATGTTAAAATTGGCTGAAATTGGAGTGGTGATATTACCAGCGATGCCAGGATTTTACCATAAACCAAAATCAATTGACGACCTAATTTCACATATCATTGGAAAAACACTCGATCAATTTGGAATAAACAACGAGATGTTTAATAGATGGGATAAAAGGTAAAAAGGTAAAAAGGTAAAAAGGTAAAAAGGTTGAACTAAACAACCTCAACGCATTTTACAACAGATGGATGGTTAGAAAATGGCACATATAGCATTAAAATAATTAATTCAATGTTCTTATCGAGTAGTATTCTAGTGGCTATCCAGATATTTTCTAAATAAACAGTGGTTCTTTAAACTTTTTCCCATAGATCCATTTTAGCTAATTTTTTCTTCCTGTTATGTTCTTCAAGCATATGATACACTGATTTATGAGAACTCCCTTTACATATCATTAAGATTGCGTTTAGTGCTAGAGACGTCTCATCATAAGTCCCAATAAACCCTACAAAATGTCCGTAAATAGATATATCAGCACCAGAGAAATCCTCTAAATTCTTTCTAAATTTACCGCTCTGTCCAATAAGTCTGGATTTTATCCTATCTAAGGAATTCATCGATTTTCCTGAATATTCTCGTAAATCGACAAGCTGCAGTATTGATTCATCTGATAGTAACCTGTAGGCCCTTTCGGGGGAGAAACCTTTCGAAATAGCCATTATTATTTCGGATGCTTTGAATATTCCACTATTTGTTAAGGATGCTTCACTTTTTAGTCGGATTGTTATATCCCCAGTTTCTCCGTCTACATCCAAGATAATATTACATTTTGATTCAATTTCAGATTTGACAGATCCTTTCTTCCCAACTATTACACCTATACGATCTCTGGATACTTTGATTACCTTAAAAATATTGTCAAAAGTCACTATATGATAGTTAACAATAAACTATAATATATTTCAAAAAAGATTTGCAGTTATCCGCCATGTACGACTGACAGAATAGTAACAACATCTCCTGACGAAATTTTGGCGCCCCTGCCACCTATTATAGATGACTCGACTCCATTAATCGCTATCATTATTTCGTCCTCTTTTATTTTATTTTCCAAATCATATTCCTTCTCCAATAATGTGAGTATTTCACTGATGCTTGAATTATTTACATTGATATTTACTGTTGAAAATCCAGCTGCCTTCCTTATACCACCAACTAAATCAACAGTTATCAATTTTATTCGGTATTTTCTTCCCGAGATTCGGTATTTTCTTCAGAATATGAGAGTGAGGCATTCTGTTGAGCTAGGTTTCTATTCACGTTCTTGGTAATGTAGCCGGCTATTTTGTTTCTTAATTCCTTTGAACGAACAATGGCAAAATTCTTAGTTGTTTCTTTATTTTCGTTAAAATCACTAGTAAATTTATCAGGATAACGTTCCAACAATTCGTTGGCCATTTTTTTTACTCTATCCACATATTTAGAAAAAAAACAAGGTTATTTTATCTTTTATCTTGACTAAATTGGATCAAAGACGAATCCAGGATGGATGGACATCTTAACTTAAAAATCGCTTCGAATTGTCATAAAGAATTTCAGACAATTCCTCAAAGGACTTTTTTAACAAAACAGAAGCAAAATAGACTATGCTTACCACCAAGGATGGAGAAGTAAGTGTACCGTCAAAGCAATTCTTGTATTTTACTGGCCCATCTGTTTCTATCAAGACTAGGGTAATGTCAGATTCCTTTAGCAGGATGTGTTTGTCATTTGAATATAGTAGATAAGGACCGAAAGAAATGAAATATCCTTTATCGTTTATTTTTTTTAGATTGTTTTTGTTCCCATCATACCAATGGAATACAGCATTTCTAATTTCATATGAGGGTAATACCTCCAGAATTTCCTTGACAGATCTTCGAGAATGAAGAGACACTGGCATATCGTACCTTTCTGCTAGACATAGCATTTTTTCGAAAACAATTTTTTGCTTCTCTAGGGTATTTTCTGGATCCAAATTGGTATAAGTTGGATCAATTCCGATTTCACCTATCCCAGCAATCAAATCAGCTTTAGACCGCAAAAGACCTTCAAAAAAATCCAGATCTGCAGAAACCGATGCAAACTGTGGATGTATACCGACAAAGACTCTAAACAGATCGGAATTCTTAAAATATTTTTCCTTTAATGACAATGCCTGTACAGAGGAATTGATATCTTCGGACACGCATATTGATTGAACATTAGCTTGACGCATGTAGTCAAAAATTATCCCCTGATATTCATGATAATACACGTCTGCCAGATGAATGTGAGAATCAATATAGTACAATGAGTTGATAATCGTTAAATGTATTAATTAATTATTAATCTTAGCATTTCATATTATTACAAGCGTTCAATCCATCTATTAATATCTGAGCATCAATATTGCCTTGAGATCTGGATCAAGATATATGCAGTCTGAATCTGAACCTAAATGACCAACACTGGAAAGGGATACATATTTAGTAGTAAGAATGAACACTTTAATTGAATCAATTTTACATAGGAGTTTAATAAACGAGGTAACAACTTTAATGCAATAAATGGCGATAAACTCTGAATCAGAAATAGCTCTGGCTTCAATTCACAGAATCATAAAAAAATACGGTGCCGAAAGGGTCAGTGATAGTGCTGCAGATGAATTGAGAAGAATATTAGAAGCCCTGGGGGAAAATATTGCTAAACAGGCAGTACAATTGGCAAGTCATGCTCACAGGAAAACCATCAAATCTGAAGATATTACCCTTGCATCAAAAAATTTTGTAAAGTAATAACACAGAGTCCATAATGGATTCATTCTTGAAGTTATTGGAATGCTATAACTACCTGCTTTAAAAGATTGAAAGTCATTACCAAAGAAATATAAGTTTTCAATGAATGATAAAACAAACAGTTGGTGGGGTGGCAGAGCGGCCATGCGTTCGCCTGCAGACTCATAGATACAGATAGCGAATATATAAGGGTTCGAATCCCTTCCCCACCTTTTAAGGAATATTATTTCACACAAATTTTGATAATGAATGTACTTTTTGTCCGTATTATTTTGTTGATATTCTTTAGCAAAATGTCCATATCTATATCATAAAAATATTCTGGATAGTCTTTGAACTTTTCCAAAGACCGATTTAAGATGGAAAAAAAAATGGCATTCTCTCCTTTTTGTAAGTGGACATATGCCGCATCGACCAATATTAACCCGTTTAAGAGATTTTTTGTTTGTCCCTTTGAGTCTTTCCAAACACCCTCTAGAACTTCATGAGATTTCCAATATCTTTCCATGTTAAATAAGAATACTGATGACATCACAGCCTTCTCTCCTGAAATAATTTCAGGTATTTGACTCAATTCTTCTAGCTGGATCAAGGATCCTAAAGTGCTAATGGCTCCAAAAAAAGTAAGATCATCCGACCTCAATGAGGTATTGTTCTTCGTACTCACGTCTAATTCAACAAAATAACTTGAAATCCTGATATCCCGGACTACTGCATTGTTATAGGTTTGTAGCAACACGCGAAGTAAATGCAGAACTTGAGTGGAGTTAGCGGGCAAATAATTATTTTTGTTAGTTAGATAAACAAGATATCTTCTCTTCATGCGGATGGTAAGATATTAGCTAATTATGGTAAATGAGCCTTCTGATTTTGATTTCAATTTCAAATGTTGATAAAACAGATAAAACGAATAAAACGAATATTAATAAACCGATTCTGACGAAGGCCTTAAGCCTCTTTTCTTTGACAAGAAACCACAATTATGACACTTATAAACTCTTTTTCTTTTATAAGTATAGATAACATCTATTTCTTCTGTCCAATCATGTGTAGTTTTTAACATACAATTTGTGCAAAATCTTTTTTCCAAATAGAATTCCCAGTAAGTAAGTTGTTGGACAAATAAAAATAGATTTTGTTAATTATTTGGTTACTTTCTTAATTTTGTCCTTAACAACAACGGAACTTCCCTTGGGCTTTTCGCAACTGGAACATTAGCCTCAGCATAGTTATTTATTTTTGACTCAGCAGATCCGTAATTCCCGTAAACTATAGCTCCAGCATGGCCCATTCGTTTTTCTTTTGGGGCAGATCTTCCTGCTATGTAGGCCACAACAGGTTTGGAGAAATTAGTCTTTATGATATAGTCGGCTAGTTGTTCTTCTGCATCTCCACCAATTTCACCAACTACAACCACAGAATCAACATCTTGTCTGTCCCTAATTAATCCAAAAGAATCAATAAGATTACTCCCATTTATAGGATCACCTCCTATCCCCAGTCCCAATCGTTGTCCAAAACCAGAGCTGGAGAGATGAAATGAAACTTCATACATCAAGGTCCCGCTTCTTGAAAATACGACTGTATTTCCCTTTGTAAAAGGTTGAGCGGGCATAATTCCAACTTTCATTACATCTGGGATGATAACTCCCGGTGTATTCGGTCCAATCATTTTTGCGCCCTTTTTCTGGGCATACTCGAAGACTTTAATCGAATCAATAATTGGTACGTGTTCTGGTATTGCTACTATGAGTTTAATCCCATTATCCAAAGCTTCTTTTGCTGCTTTATAAAAGAAAGGAGCAGGTACAAAGATTCCAGATATTATTGAACCTGATGCTTTTACTGCTTCTTCCACAGTATTAAAAACAGGAACATCCTCGAATTTAGATCCTCCTTTTCCTGGTGTGACACCTGCAGTTATATTAGTCCCATAAGATCTCATCAATCTTGTGTGTGTCGATCCGAAGCTGCCTGTAATTCCTTGAATAATTACAGGTTTTTTTTCGTAATCAGCATCAGATTCATTACCTGATAAAATTCTAAAAATATCAAATTGTGTGTTCAAATAATCTCACTGTCTAGTTGTTATTTATTTTTAGGACGACAGCATTTATTGCTTCCTCTACTGTGTCAAATAAGCGTGCCCTACTTCCATTGAGCAATTCCCTTGCCTTTTCAGATTGCGCTCCAGAAATTCTAGCGTAAACCGGTACAGTTAATATATTGTTCTTATATGCTTCCAAAATACCCTGCGCTACTAAATCCGTTCTCACAATTCCTCCATAGAGATTCACAAGAATTGCTTTTATTTTCGGAATTCTACTTATAACTTTAATAGCTTCGTAAATAGTTTCACTCGTAGCTCTTCCCCCAAAATCAAGGAAAGCACCAGCTTTTCCATTTGCATCTGTAACCATATCTAAAGTTGACATTACTAAACCTGCACCATTGCCTATAATTGCAATGTCTCCTTCTAACTCAACAAAAGAAAACCCATTTTTAGAGGCTTGTTTTTCCAAATCACTAAGATATAGATACTTTTTCAGATCCTCATGCCTAAAGAGAGAGTTATCATCTATAATCACTTTAGCGTCTAAGGCAAGCAAAGAGTCATCAGAGATGATAGCCAAAGGATTTATTTCGGCAAGTTCTGCCTCCTTCTCTACAACTACTCTAAAGAGATTTAGTAACAATTTGACAAAACTTTCCCTGGATTTATCTGGGATATCCAAATCCGATGCGATGGTATTCGCTAACTCATTTGAAATACCTTCGACAGAGATATCTCGAATTATCTTATTATCAGTTTGTTCAATGTCAATTCCTCCTTCAGATGAAGCAATTATCGAGAAACAACGTTTGCTCCGATTTAAGAATATAGACAAATAGATTTCTTTCACGATATCAACCATTTTTTCTAAGAGGATGCCCCTTGGCAATTCGCCTTTTACTTCCTTGTTTAATAATTCGACAAACTTTGTTTCTAATTCTGAGGAATCTTTGCATTTTTGAATCGCTCCTGCTTTGCCTCGACCACCAACTGTTAGTTGGGATTTCAAGACAAACGGATAACCTAGTTTCTGAGATCCAATTCGGGCATCTTCCACGCTTTCTGCAAGTACAGACTCGGGTGTTTTGATACCAAATTCATTAAATAGCTCCTTTCCTTGATATTCGAGAAGTCGCATCTTTTTAAAGTTTTGAAAATACTCTTTATAAACAATCCTTTTTTAGATTTGTTTAAGGTTTGATGAAATATTCCCTAAAGTTTTCAAATCCTCACTGATATTGAGCGAGTTTGTTGTAATATTCTTTACTTTTTGCAGATACGCCGAGTAATCTTTCAGATTATTCATGAGTGCAACATAGCTTGCCATTAAAGTTTGATTTGGTTGTCCGTTTAACAAGTTCTGCATCAATTCATTATTTTGATTTATAGAGACACTAATAGCGTCGTTAATGTAAGTCCTATTGACAGTATTAATCTTAGCATCATTAATCTGATTTTGAACTTCGTTTTGTAATAGCAAAAATTGACTATTGACAGAGGCTAATGTATCATTTGGATCCAAAAATGAAATGGTCATATTTGTCATTCCATTATTTTGTACAGTTTCTGATGGTAGAAACCAAACAATAAAGCTAGCGCCTACAATACTTAATACTAGAATACTAGTTAAGATAATTCCTTTTTTATTAATTTGTTTATTATTATGCTTATTGTCACTTTCCTTTTTGTCTCTAGCCATTATTTTTTTTTTGATTATACTATAATTATTACTTTATGTTTATTTCAAAATTTGGGTAGAAATATAATCAATGATTTATTATCTCAATAAAGGAGACAGAATTATCATGAATCAAGATAACAAATATGCATTAAGAAGGATAAAGTATCAAGCAGCAGATATGATTAACATCTGTGATCTCGATTTGGTGGGTAAAGTGATTAACAAGGGCGATTTTGAAATAAATATATCTAAAGAATATTTTCATGATGAAGAGATTGATGATGGGGAAGCTACAAATTTACTGAAATCATCTTCAATGTTAAATTTGGTAGGGAAGAATGTTGTAGACTTGGCCTTAAAGCTGAAGCTGGCAAGAGAGGAAAGTGTGAAGGTGATTGAAGGTGTTCCCTTCTTGATGGTGTTCAGTTTTGTAGGAAATTATTAAGTTACAAAATAATTGTTTATCAGTGATCCGAATACTCTAGTTCCTTTACTAAATCATAAATTTCCTTTACCTTATTTAACGGGGAATCAGAATTGACAATTGCTCTACCTATAATCAAATAGGTAGAACCAGATTCAAGTGCCCTTTTGATATCACCTCCCTGCGTAATAATGCCAGGGGAGTAAATAGGGAGATTCTTATTATCTTCAGCTCGTAATTCCTTTAAAATATCTAACCTATTTCCTCCAACTACTATGCCATCTACACCTACAGACTTGGAATTTTCATAGAACATGCGATAAACAGGCTTTGAGCTCTTCGATTTGTCATTTTCGTTCTGAATTGATAAGGAAGCTCCATACCCTTCTACTGCATCGGCATGACTCATGTATACAAGAGATATTATCCCAAAGTTTAAAGAATGGGCATAATCAACCGCAGATTCAAGACTACTCTTTCCTATAAAAGGATTTACAATAACTGAATCGAATCCTAATGACGAAAGATATTTTATGGTATTTTGATTGGTATCATAAATATCGTTTAGTTTAAGATCTGCTATAACCTGAAGGTTAGATTCATGAGCAATTTGTGTAATTTTCTTTAGCTCAATTCTAGATAAAGGCAATATTATATGGAAATTTAGCTTTATAGCACAAATATAATCATGTACTTGAACAATAAGTTGACATACGTAGTCAAATAAGTTTTCTACCTCGTATGTTGGATCTATAGCCAAGACGATATTGCTGCTTTTATGTCTTCTAATATCATTAATTCTATTGGCGAAGGATTGGTTTTTGCCCATTTCAAAATTTAATTAGGGGATGCGTATATTGCAATTTTATGATCTTTAGATAAATATAACCGTGTTCGTCGATATGATTTGAAAAAGAAGGCGCATCTGATTTTTGTAGACTAAATTTCATGAAATACTTTTCGATTTCCTGCTCCAATAAGACATAATAAAAGTAACTTGTATCTGAAGAGTCGGTTAAGCTTAAATGAGCTCCCAATACGTATTCGGTATTGAATTCTTTATTTGGAAGATCCGAATCATTTGACTCTGTTTTTGGGAAAAGAAACAATGGCAAAGTGGATTCCTCATAAATGGTATGAAATGCAACTAATTTTGACAAGCTAAATAGATCGCGTAAACCAATACCAGTGTATTTGGTTGTTGCACCTATCTTTGCAGGTTTGAGGAATGACTGCGGTGGAACAGATAACTTTATGATTGGCGAGTACAATGCCGAGGTATCCTTAATAGAATTAACCATTGCAGCTTCTTCATTATTATTGTTGACCTTGTACGAAAGATATTGATTTTCCCCTGATGTAATATTATCGACATAATAAGTGATCGAGTGTCCATTTAGGGTATCTAATTGGGCAGCAAAGATATCAGTATCTTGATAAATATATTCATAAACAGGAATTGGAATTCTCTCCAATGAGCAAACCAATCTAGCAAAATCATTTAGGCTTTTTAATTTAATATAAATTGACGATTTTAACAATTTGAAACTAACTTAACAACAAGGTAAAAATTATCCCTATATAATTTTAATACAATAAAGTATATTAAATAGAAAAGCTAGATAAATTTCTAAATATAATCCATAACGAGCTTTCTTTAATAGTAGCCAAGCACATCTTTAGTAAATTTCTTGATATCCAGAATTAGTGTTTATTTTAAAGAATGACAAAATAGAGAATATGTCCTTATTCTTGTAATCGGTTGTTTACTTGATTGATAAAAAAAGATAGGTGAAATGGTAGCCCAATACTTAAGGAAGAAAGAAATTACAATAAATAACATTTAATATCGAAAAAAATCAAATCAAATTATGCTAGGTTACTCTGATGATGATATAAAAAATGCAGCAGAGATAAGAGAATGGTTAACTAAACAAATTTTGGAAAAACAAGATGAAATAGAAAAAATAAAGATAACTCTCTCATTGATTGATTCTGTATTAAAACAAGGAAGTTTCAAGACTGCAGCCAATCTTAATTTTGCAAAAAAAGTCTCACCCAATGAACAAAATAGTGAAATGAATTCACAGAAGAAAATCCCTAATCAGTATCATGAAAAACGCAGAGGTGACGTGGAATACATGGAACCTCGAAAACAGACCGTCGAGGAAACAAGGCTAATAAAAAGATTAAAGGACAATACACCTGTTGCCAGATTTCATGTAACACCAGAAGAAGTAACAATTCTACCAGAAGATCCAATTAGAATAAGCATAGAAACTCCACCCTTTAGGTCATTTTTTTTAAATAGAATATTACAAGGTATGATAAACAAGGACCAGGATAAGATCAATCAAGGACAACTGTCCGAATCAGAAATAATTACATATGATGTAATTACAGAAAGTCAAAATAAGGATATTCTTAAGAAAATACAGATAAAAAATTACAGAGATAAGGAAAGGATAAATGAAATTTTCAATACCGCCGCATGGGTGTTGACAAGAATGCTAGATAAAGTGGACAAGTAATGGATAAAATAGTAGTAATGGATTTTGGATCCCAGTACAGCCACCTAATATGTAGAAGAATACGGGAATTAAATATATACTGCGAATTAGTTCCTTACAATACTCCAGCCGAGAAATTAAAAGATTTAAAACCAAAAGGAATAATTTTTTCAGGTGGTCCTGCGAGTGTTTACAGCAAAAATTCTCCTAAACCAGACGATGAAATATTCGAATTGGGTGTTCCTATATTAGGTATTTGTTATGGACATCAGATCATTGTTGATCACTTCGACGGTAAGATAAAGAGAGTTCTGAACAGAGAATATGGAAATGCATTGTTAACAATAACAGACAAAACTAATTTATTTAAAAACATAGATTCGGATGGTCTCAAATGTTGGATGAGTCATAGTGATGCAGCAGAAATAATCCCAAAAGGATTTGAGGTCATAGGAAAAACAAGCAGTTCTTTTTCAGCAGCAATAGGTAACAATGACAAAAAGATTTTTGGATTACAGTTTCATCCAGAAGTAGCACATACTGAGAAGGGAGATAAAGTATTATTCAATTTCGCTAATGTGATTAGCAAAGCAAATCCTCAATGGAGTATGGCAAACTTTATTGAAACAAGTATTAACGATATACAAATTAAGGTTAAAAATGAAAAGGTCCTATGCGCTGTGAGCGGAGGGATTGACTCTACCACTTGTGCAATACTCATACACAGGGCAATCAAAGATAATTTGACCTGCGTTTTTGTAGATAATGGATTATTGAGAGAGAATGAAAGAGAAACTGTCTCAAATATTTTCAAAGAAAAATTAAAGATACCTCTGAGAATCGTAGATGCAAGGGAGAGATTCTTGAAAAGTCTTAAAGGATTAGCAGATCCAGAACAAAAGAGAAAAAAAGTAGGCGAAGAATTTGCAAGAGTATTTACAGAATTTGCAGAAAATGAGGGACCTTTTCAGTGGTTGGCCCAAGGAACATTGTACCCAGATGTAATAGAGAGCGGAGTATCAGGCGGGCCGGCTACAGTCATAAAAACTCATCACAACGTAGGTGGACTTCCAGAATGGCTTCATTTAAAAATTTTAGAACCTTTAAGATATTTGTATAAGGATGAAGTGCGAAATGTGGCTAAAATAATGAATGTACCTTCGGACTTGCTTACCAGACACCCGTTTCCTGGGCCGGGATTGGCGGTAAGAATTGTTGGTGAAACTAGTCAAGAGAAGTTAAATGTGGTTAGAAAGGCCAGTCATATAGTAGAAGAAGTACTCATTGAAGATAATTTGTACGATAAAGTATGGCAAGCATTTGCTATAGTGGGAGATGATAAGGCAGTTGGAATATTGGGTGATGAGAGGATTTTTGGGCACATTGTCACCATCAGGGTAGTGGAATCAATAGATGCGATGACGGCCGATTGGTCAAGATTACCATTTCCCACTTTAGAAAAGATTAGTTCCAAGATAACCAATGAAATTGAAAATGTCACTTGGGTAACGTATGCTATATCAAGCAAGCCACCTTCTACTATTGAACCTCAGTAGACAGATAGATTATGAGCTTTTTATAACCAGGGTATGTGTTTAGGAAGCCCTCACAGAGTAATTATCCCAAAAGAATTAGGGAAATAGGCAGTTTTACAATTTCATTAATCAGCAATACAAAAGTTTTTGAATATCACTGATAATCTGAGATCAGATATCATCATCTTTAGAATTAATCTGCTTATGTTTGTTATTGAATTTGTTTTTGTATTTTAATCTATTTTTGTTCATGCGATTAATTCGATATATGATCAAGAAAGTCAGCCCCCAAAGGATCATGCCAAAAGTAATCTGACCTATCATCCACAAATAACCCCCAAGCAATGCGAGTCCAAAACCTGCAAGAGTAAGAATATTCTTAGTTTTCATGTTATCTTATATTTATTTACCCCATAAAAAGATGAATTATGATTAGCAGTTGTGATATGGGTTACTAATGCGCTAGAATCTCCCAATAACACTTCAATCAGATATTTGCCAATTTGCAATTTTTTCTTCTTCAATTCGAGATTTGACACAATTCTTTTTGAAAAAAGTCCTACCTTTGAATCAAAATCCATGCCTATTAGCAGGATCTCCTTAGCTAGAAACTCAACCGCAAGAGATACGCTTCTATCACCATCAGTAAATCCTCCAAAATTATAAACATTCTTCAAGGGTAAATTTTGAGTTGTCCCTATAACATTACTAAAATATGGAACCTGCGAAGTGATTTTTTCAAAGTTATCTCCATGAGCATGTACTACCATAATCGATCCGCCCGAATCAGCTCTAATTAGGGATTCATAATTTCCATCAAGATCCGTTACAACAAAATCTGGAATTATTCCTAAATTTAGGCACATTTCAGTAGCTCCGTCAGCAGCTATCACTACTGGATTTTTTGAGTCCATAGTGCCAATTTTGCCTTTGCTGTATTTGCATATTTCAAGTATGTAATTTTGTACTATGTTTTCTTCAATGCTCGGCCCTGCTCCTATGACTATTGCTTTGTTGTTTTGTATTTTTCTGAAACATTTTGGATTCAAGGGTCCATTTTGTTTCTGGGCCGATATCTGGTCCGACAATTTAAGAGAATTTAGAAAATCTCTTTGAATCTGAATGTTCAATATTCCAGCTATTAATATATAGTAAGGATACCAGTTATTGAAATTCAATTAATTATTCAATAGTCGTTGAGTAGTATATTTTGATTTCATTAAGCACAAAAATTATTAGGAAAATACCCTGATGTTCTTTCTCCTCCCTAAAAGTATATGCACATTTAACTGTTAAATAACAAGTTAGGTCAAAAGATGGTATGAATGCAAACGATGTAGACAAGAATCCGGATAATGTCTTAAAAAAAATATATGGTTTTAAGAATATTGCAGTAGTTGGAATGTCCCCAAATGAAGGAAAACCGTCTAACTACGTTCCAAAATACCTAATGGAAAAAGGATACAATATTATTCCTGTTAATCCTATTTATGGGGAGATCCTAGGTAAAAAATCATATCCAAAGGTATCTGACATCCCACATCAAGTAGATATAGTAGATATTTTCCGAAAATCCGAGGATGTATTACCAGTAGTTCAAGATGCAATTCTCAAAGATGGAATCAAAGTTATATGGATGCAATTAGGTATTTACAATGTGGAAGCACAACAGATTGCTGAAAAGAAAGACATTAGCGTTATTTATAACAGGTGTATCCTAAAAGAACATCAACGTTTGTTTTAGTCGTATAGATATCAACTCGTAAAAATTTGAAAGGATCGAGTAACTTAATTAAATAGTAAATCATTTTATCTATTGTATCATTAATGCCTAAATGGGGCCAACTTGACAATAAAGTAGATTTAAAAAAAAATGAGAATTATGACAAAGTGGGTTCCCTGCAAAATTTTACAAAGGTCATTGTATTTTGTATCGACAGAGATGACGATATAGGCATTAAAGGGGGATTGGAAACTCCAATTATCGGGAAGGAATTATGCATTAATGCCGGAACAAGGTTAGCGATCGAAGATCCAGAAGACTCAGATTGTAATGCGATTTTTGGAGCCATAAAATCATATGAAGAATTCAAAATGAAGGGCTATGATGTAGAAATAGCCTTGGTTGCAGGCAAATATAATAGAGGTGTTGAAGGAGATTTAAAAATTACCCAGGAGATCGACAGAGTTTTAAGTGTATATGGGGCAGATGGGGCAGTGGTAATATCGGATGGAGAAGACGATGAAACCGCAATACCTTTGATTCAGGGTCGGATTCCAATTATATCGATCCAAAGAATCATAGTAAGGCAAAGTAGAAGTGTTGAGTATTCCTATGCTATTTTAGCTCGTTATATAAAAATTCTATTTTACGATCCTAGATATTCAAAATTTTTCTTAGGCCTTCCAGGTGCACTTTTAGTTATCAGTGGCTTGTCAATAATTTTTGGATTCTCTCGAGAAGCATTTGCATTAGGAGTAAGTATATTGGGTGCGGCTTTTATTCTCAGGGCGTTTGATATAGACAAATCAATAGCGAGTTTTTCAAAGCCTACTCCGTCTGGATTTATCAGGTTATTTTCTTATTTTGCGGGCACAATGATCATTGTAGCGTCAGTTTTTAGCGGAATTTCTCATATTCCTCAGCAATTATTGGAGTCTGATCAAGGAATAACATCGATTCTAACTGACAAGGTTGTGCTGAGTAGTTTTGTAACAGGAACTATAACCCTATTGTGGATAGGAATTGGAACAATATTTGCAGGTATATTGTTGAGTAATTGGTTCAAAGGAAGTATAAATATAATATATGACATTCTGCGACTGATCGTTTTAGGTTTATTGTACATACCCATGTTGCAATTAACCTCGTTAATTACTGAGCGTGGAAATCCTTTCAACCTAATTTCGTCATTGTTAATTGGTTTAGCAGTTACTTTGATAGTGGCAACTTTTCTATTCCAATACTTTAGAAACAGAAAGGGTGGCGAAGCCCTAAAACATGATGACCAGTAAGATATATTAGAGAATAGATGAAGGTATAAAACATCTCTCCTAATGTCTATGATAGACAAGATTTTAAAACTGCTGTATTTAACATCTAGAAAAAATCTTGTTTACAAAATATATGAAAAACACTTGACAAGTCAAATAAATCAATTTCCTTTCCCGCAACACATTGGAATTATTTTAGATGGTAATAGACGATGGTCAAAACTAATGGATATCGATAAAGCGAAAGGCCATCAAATGGGTGCTGACATAGCGGAAGATCTATTGAATTGGATATATGACCTTGGTATAAGAATAACCACTGTATACGTATTGTCAAATGAAAATCTTAGCAGGGAAACTGAAGAGCTCGAAAATATCTACTCCTTGCTCGAGAAAAAATTGATCGGTTTGTACAATGATAAGAGGATACACCATAAGCAAATCCGAGTAAAATCGATTGGGGAATTTGATATACTTCCAAAAAGATTGCAAGATATTTTGAGGAAATTGGAAACAAGAACGGAAAAGTATGAAAATATGTACTTGAACATAGCCATTGCATACGGTGGCCAGAAGGAACTAATAGACGCAATTAGAAAAATAGCGATGCTGACTAAAGAAAACAAAATTGAAGTAGATGATATTGATGAAAAGGTTATTGAAGCAAATTTATATACTGCACATCTTCCCCAAGCGGAGCCAGACTTGATTTTGAGAACATCAGGGGAAAAAAGACTGAGCGGTTTTTTACTGTGGCAGAGTGCCTATAGTGAACTTATATTTGTAGATATTTTTTGGCCGGAATTTAGAAAAATTGATTTGATGCGAGCAATTCGAACTTTCCAAAAGAGAGCTCGAAGATATGGCAAATAAATTCAGGATTTAAATTAGACTAACACCTTTGAATGTGATCAATGCCTCAGCACGGAGAAATTGACAATGAGAAAAAATTGATCTACTGTGGATATTGGATGACATTTGAGGATTGGGAAGATATTCACAAATATAGCCCCAATGTAGATGATTCAGATCAGGATGTAGAAGAGACAGTTAAAGACATCGTATAGGGTTTTTAGTTAGCGTAAGTAGCGATTTAAGTGTCCGGATCCCAGTCGTATAAAGAATATGGTACTTTCATGTAACCAGCATGTTCATTTGATTTTAGAATGATACATCCATCTTTCGCTAACTATTTTAGATCATCGTACCCAGTAGTATCATCTTCCTGGCAACCTGCTTTTATCTGGTCCGGTATTATACCAATAGAAGATCTAGAGGGGGCACGGACAACCTCACTATAGGTGGATATACTTCCCCAAGCCATTTACTAGCTTTCAGTAGTCACCAAATATCAATCTCTTAGTCTTGGTTTTGAGAAAAAGACTGTAAATCCAAAGAATATCTTAAATGATGAGTCAATCTGTGAGTTTGACATCATCAAACAAGTGGTCAAAAAGAAGATACATCAGAGTTTCTAGCTTGTAGTTATATAGATGTGAATATGACAAGGTTAGAAAGATGAAGATGTAGAGGAAGAGGAAGATTATTTGACACCTAACAATTACCATGTAGCATGGTACATGGTGCAATAACTAACATATTGTAATCCTGTGCTATTGTAGAAGTTCCCCTCTATCTAGTCCTGGACTTGTATGAATAAAAAGTAAGAATTAAACTAACAGATACAAGTTCTAATAGGAGGAGATTGCCAATGCCGCCTTTCATATCAGACAACAGATGTGGTTTTAGAAAGGAGTTGGAATAGGATATTAGATGATTAAGCTTACTAAAGACAACGTTAAATACATATCAAGCAACCAGAGTTGATAGCCCTTCTAAAGCACTAAAGCACTAAAGCACTAAAGCACTAAAGCACTAAAGCACTAAAGCATCTGCAATACAGATTTGCTTTATAAGAGTAAATGAATATATTTCAAGTAGTTTATCAGCCTCTTATTTTACTTACTTATAAAAGAGACACAAAGCGACACAAAAGTGTTAGGAATTAACCATTTATATATGTGTATATTATATACACCAAATCTGCTTATAAAACATTGGCGCATGTTCTAATCGTCTAATTCAAAGGGATGAAATGGCATAAACAAATATCATCAACACCAACACCTCCTCCTCTTCTATTGACTCTATATAGCCAGTATACTAGCTGTATATTGATATTTTTAAAAATGGTTTTATTTATACTAAAAGTTACAAATTTTTCAGCCTGTTATTACTGGAAATTACAAAAGATGCTATGTTAGACTAGTTTATCGCCTAATTAACTGATTAACTAACAACGACTAGATTTAATTCTCAACCATCCTACTCAGACATCTAATTGAGGTCCATCAGGTCCATATCATAATCCATACTTCCTGTTAATTTCGACTTTGAAAGAGATTTTTTTCTTGTAGTAAGCATCCGTATATTGTCAAGAAAGCCTGATTTATATTCCCTCTGTGTATGATCGATAAATTGTTCTTACCTTTGTCATAGAAATATCTAGCCTGCGCCCTTTGTTGTTGGGTCAATAGAAAATCGAATAGTAACATCAAATTTGAAAAAGTACTTTTTTATTATCTTAGATAATTAGCGAAAGATGGATGTATCATTCTAAAATCAAATGAACATGCTGGTTACATGAAAGTACCATATTCTTTATACAACTGTTTACTTAGTCATTCATCCCAATCATATTGTGATGATCTAAGACCAAATTCAGATACTTCCCAAGTCGTAGTTTACGACCATTTTATCTAAATTGAAATAATAATCAAATCCTTTCAATCTTTACACTGTATAGTTCACTCTTTGTCCAGCTTTTCTCCATAGAAAATATGGAAGCGGTGATCAGGATTCATGAATATGTAGGTAGGATGGAACCATATTCTCTGGTCTGTAAATACGGATGTTTTCCATGTAAATTGACCAGCCTAAGATGAGACTCTACGCTATAAGGATTTATTTTAAGGAATAGATCTATTCTTTAAAATCCGAATATCTCATATTTTAGGTCTCAAAAGATATCTAAAGCTCCGTTAATTTTACAGAACTCGAATCTGTATAAACACGCTTTTATAATTGTTAAATTTATTCAAGGCAATGTATGATGAAATTTCGGCCGGGGCTGTACTATATTTAGTTGACGAAAATTCCGAAATATTGTACTTGATTCTCAATTATAATTATGGACATTGGGATTTTCCTAAAGGTAATATGGAAATAGGGGAGACAGAGATAGATACAGTATTTAGAGAAGTGTCAGAAGAAACGGGAATTAAAGACATCCAAATAATAAAGGGGTTCAGACAACAAATCTCATACAAATATAGGAAAAAATCAAAATTAGTAAATAAAGCGGTAATTTACTATTTGGCAGAAACTAAATCAAAGAAAGTTGTCCTTTCATTTGAGCACATAAATTTCGAATGGCAAACCTTTGATCATGCTCTACAAAAACTCTCATTTGAAAACAGCAAGAGAGTCTTAAGAATGGCAAATGAACTCCTGTTAACAGCAGAAAACATGAAATGATTTCTATTTGATCTTAAAAAAATTTTGCTTATAGTTATCAAAGTCAATTAAGAATGAATTAAAAGAGTTTATTGGAACTATAGGTACTCGATCTACGTAACGAAACTCATAAGGCAAAAAAGTAATAATTATTGGATAAGAATATTCAATTCCAAATGATCCATTCTTTTCCATAAACAAGGTACCTCTTTCTTTCTGTTTATTTACTGCAGTTACCAAAGTACTGTAAGAATTTCTCTTCCAGTGCTTACAATCTATAACTAAAGCATTTTGTAATCTTATGCCTACCACATCAATTTGTCGAGTAGGATTCTTAATGCGATAGTTTTTGTATACCATATAATTATGAAACTTCATAATCTCAGAAGCAAATAGTTCGAAATCTCTCCAGTCAATTAATTTACAAACAGTCAAAATATCTGCTCCACATTCAACAGCAGATAATGCAATTATGATCTTATTGTAAGAAGAGGTAGCTAAATGCTTGTCCTCTATTGTTATGCCCCTTCTGGATAGAAAATCTAAAAAATCGAGGGTAGAAAAGCTATTTTTAAGAACAATTTTGTCTATATTTGAATTAAATTCTTTTAGTATACTAAGGAGTAAATTAGGATTGAGTTTCACAAATAAAAATAAAAAAGTGTTTGAGTTTTTAACTCACTACTACCTTACCAACCATAGCTGGATGTAAGGTACAATGATATGGAAATTCTCCTGCTGCATCAAACTTATGCTCAAAGGTTTTTCCCTTGGCTGTGAGTGCATTTGGACCTTGCAAACCTGAATCAAATGCCTTCCCTACGTCTGCTCCACCGACAGTTCCGGAGGTCACAGTATGGAATGCGGAATCATCGTTTGTCCACACAACGGATTGACCAACTTTGGCTTGAATAGGATTTGGACTATATGCCGTATCGGTCAAAGTAGATGCACCTGGTACAATTGTTGCCTGCACTTTATCTGATTGAGCAAAAACATTGTTGTTTGTGCTTGCTCCACTTTCCAGCACAGTGGGATCCGAAGCTTGGAATTCACGTGACTTGAAGTCGCGGC
>JADMIO010852276.1_pt1 | contig 96158 bp, 87 predicted proteins | sample 8958161 | NCBI WGS metagenome assembly JADMIO01 (sample SAMN16585339, study PRJNA669376) | soil metagenome | isolation source: Crop rotation soil | place: USA: Cullars Rotation, Alabama | collected 2011
CGCGACTTCAAGTCACGTGAATTCCAAGCTTCGGATCCCACTGTGCTGGAAAGCTACGGACTACGCGCCCGGACACCCGGAGAACTGGCCGGAGCATCCTGGGTGGAATTCAGTGCGACAACTCGGATGTCGGGCGTCGACATCGACGGACGGCAACTGCGCAAGGGAGCGGCCAGCTCCGTTACCGAGTGGGTTCGTAGCCATGGCGGGAAGGTGCCCGACGATCTCGGCCAGATTGTGGACGGAATCTCGGCGGCCGGCGGGACCCCCTTGGTAGTGGGCCTGGTTCCCGACGCAGGACCGGCCCAAGTCCTTGGCGTCATTCACCTCAAAGACGTGGTGAAGCAGGGCATGCGCGATCGATTCAACGCGATGCGGCTGATGGGTATCCGCACGGTCATGATCACCGGTGACAACCCGTTGACCGCCAAGGCAATTGCGGAGGAGGCCGGCGTCGACGACTTCCTGGCCGAGGCAACTCCCGAAGACAAGATGATGCTGATCAAGCGCGAGCAAGAAGGCGGGCGCCTGGTCGCGATGACCGGCGACGGCACCAACGACGCCCCGGCGCTGGCCCAGGCTGACGTTGGGGTGGCAATGAACACCGGCACCGCGGCCGCCAAAGAGGCCGGCAACATGGTCGATTTGGATTCCGACCCCACCAAGCTCATCGAGATCGTGGAGATCGGCAAGCAGCTGCTGATCACCCGCGGGGCGTTGACCACGTTCTCCATTGCCAACGACATCGCGAAGTATTTCGCGATTATCCCGGCGTTGTTCGTTGCCCTGTTCCCTGGGCTGGACCTACTCAACGTCATGCGGCTGCACAGTCCGCAATCGGCGATTCTGTCGGCGGTCATCTTCAATGCCGTCATCATCGTGGGCCTGATCCCGTTGGCCCTGCGTGGAGTTCGCTACACGCCGAGTCGGGCCTCGAAATTGCTGAGCCGCAATCTCTTCCGATACGGACTGGGCGGCATTATCGCGCCGTTCATCGGGATCAAACTCATCGACCTGCTCGTTCAACTGCTCCCCGGGGTGGCCTGACATGAATTTTGCCAACACGATTCGACAGCACTGGGCCGCGCTGCGCGCGCTGCTCGTTTTCACGGTCATCCTCGGTTTGGGCTACCCACTGCTCATCTGGCTGGTCGCGTTGATTCCGGGGCTGCACGCCAAGGCGGAAGGGTCGATCATCACCTCTGGCGGCAACGCGGTCGGAAGTAAGCTGATCGGACAGCAGTTCACCGATGCATCGGGCAAGCCGCTGCCGCAATACTTCCAGACGCGCCCATCGGCCGCCGGCGCCGGATACGACCCGATGGCCAGCGGGGGCGGCAACCTCGGACCCGAAAGCGTCGTGGACAGCCCTGACAAGCCGAGCCTGCTCACGCTGGTGTGTACGCGCAGCGCGGCCGTCGGCCAGCTCGAAGGCGTGGATGGCTCTCGACCGTTCTGCACCGGAGGCGGCGTTGGTGCGGTTCTTTCGGTGATCGGTCCTCGCGACCAACGCGGCGCCGTAATCCGGCCGACCCGCGTCGTCAGCGTCAACGAGCCATGCGCCAGCACCAAGCAGCCGTTCCTGGACCTGTACCAAGGCGTGCGGGTCGAGTGCGCGGTATTCGGTGAGGACTACTCGAACGGCCAGATCGTGCCGGTACGCGGCGCTGCGCCGGCGGACCCGCGGGTCCCCGCCGATGCGGTGACCGCCAGCGGCAGCGGGCTTGACCCGGATATCTCGCCGGCCTACGCAGATCTCCAGGTCGCCCGGGTGGCGCACGCCCGGCATGTGACCCCCGATCAGATCCGCGAGGTGGTGCAGCAGAACACCAATGGCCGCGCCCTGGGCTTCTTCGGTGAACCCACCGTCAACGTGGTTTCGCTCAACCTGGCGCTCGACCACAGGTATCCGGCCACGAATTAGCGACAGAGGGGGATGATTGTGGTCGTGAGCGCTGTCGACCACCGTCCCAAACGCGGCGAGCTGCGCATCTATCTGGGTGCGGCTCCGGGTGTCGGCAAGACGTACGCGATGCTCGGCGAGGCCCACCGCCGACTGGAGCGGGGTACCGACCTAGTGGCGGCCGTGGTCGAGACGCACGGGCGCGCGAAAACCGCTGAGCTGCTTGACGGCATCGAGTGCGTCACCCCGAGTTACGTCGAGTACCGCGGTTCTGCCTTCGTCGAACTCGACGTGCCCGCAGTGCTGGCCCGACACCCTCAGGTCGTGCTGGTCGACGAGCTGGCTCACACCAACACGCCGGGAAGCAAGAACGTTAAGCGCTGGCAAGATGTCGAGGAGCTTCTCGACGCCGGCATCACGGTGATCTCCACCGTCAATGTGCAGCATCTGGAAAGCCTCAACGACGTCGTCGCCCAGATCACCGGCATCGAGCAGAAAGAAACCGTGCCGGACTCGATCGTGCGGGAGGCCGCGCAGGTGGAGCTCATCGACATCACACCGGAGGCATTGCGCCGCAGGATGTCTCACGGCAACGTCTATGCACCGGACAAGATCGACGCGGCGTTGTCCAACTATTTCCGGCGCGGGAATCTCACCGCGCTACGGGAGTTAGCGCTGCTATGGCTCGCCGACCAGGTGGACACCGCCCTGGCCAAATATCGTGCGGAGAACAAGATCACCGACATGTGGGAGGCGCGGGAGCGGGTCGTCGTCGCCGTCACCGGTGGTCCGGAATCAGAGACGTTGGTGCGGCGGGCGTCTCGGATTGCCTCGAAATCGAGTGCCGAGCTGATGGTGGTGCACGTCGTGCGCGGCGATGGACTGGCGGGGCTGTCCGAGCTGCGCATGAACAAGCTTCGGGAGCTTGCCAATAGCCTTGACGCCTCACTACACACGGTGCTGGGCGACGACGTCCCCCGGTCCCTGCTGGATTTCGCCAGGGAGATCAATGCCACCCAGCTGGTGATCGGCACCTCGCGGCGTTCCCGGTGGGCGCGCATTTTCGAGGAGGGTATCGGCGCGTCGGTCGTCGAGCGGTCCGGCAAGATCGATGTGCACATGGTCACCCACGAGGAGTCCCAGCGGGGGGCCCGGGCGTTGGCGGTCTCACACCCGGGACGACGGGTCTTGTCATGGTTGGCGGCGTTCATTATCCCGTCCCTCATCTGCGCAGTCACGGTGAGTGTGTTGGATCCCTACCTCGACAACGGCGGGGAGAGTGCCCTGTTCTTTGTCGGCGTGCTGCTGGTGGGTCTCTTGGGAGGGGTTGCGCCCGCGGCGGTTTCAGCGCTGCTGTCCGGAATGCTGCTCAACTACTTCTTGATTCCGCCGCGGCACAGCTTCACCATCGCCGCACCCGACAGTGCTGTCACGGAACTGGTGCTGCTGCTGATTGCGGTCGCGGTGGCGGTACTCGTCGACGGCGCGACGAAACGTGCCCGGGAAGCGCGGGTGGCGTCGCAGGAGGCCGAGTTGCTGACGTTGTTCGCGGGATCGGTGCTCCGCGGCGCGGATCTCGGGACTCTGTTGGAGCGGGTACGCGAGACGTACTCCCAGCGCGCGGTCAGCATGCTGCGCGAGCACCGTGACGGTGGCGTTGCCGTTGCGTCCGTCGTAGCCTCCGTTGGCAAAGATCCCTGCACCACTATCGATTCCGCCGACACCGCCATCGAGGTCGGCGATGACGAGTTCTGGATGCTGATGGCCGGACGGCGGCTTTCGGCGCGGGATCGCCGGGTGCTCGGTGCGGTGGCCAAGCAAGCAGCGGGGCTGGTCAAACAACGCGAAATGGCCGAGGAAGCCAGCCGGACCGAAGCCATTGTCCGCGCCGACGAATTGCGGCGATCACTGCTGTCGGCGGTCAGCCACGATCTGCGCACCCCGTTGGCGGCGGTCAAGGTCGCGGTGTCGAGTCTGCGGGCCGAAGACATTGCCTTCTCCCCCGAGGACACCGCCGAATTGTTGGCCACCATCGAGGAATCCATCGATCAACTCACGGCACTGGTTGGCAATCTGCTTGATTCGTCGCGCCTGGCCGCCGGCGTTGTGCACCCAGAATTGCACCGGGTGTACCTCGAGGAAACGGTGCAACGTGCCCTGGTGAGTATCGGCAAGGGTGCAACTGGGTTTTACCGGTCCTCCATTGATCGCGTCAAGGTAGACGTCGGGGATGCCGTAGTTCTGGCCGACGCAGGTTTACTGGAACGGGTGTTGGCCAACCTGATCGACAATGCGCTGCGATATGCGCCCAATTGCGTGGTGCGGGTCAACGCCGGGCGGGTGGGCGATCGCGTGCTGATCAACCTGATCGACGAAGGTCCCGGGATCCCGCATGGGACCGAAGAGCAGGTATTCGAAGCCTTTCAGCGGCTTGGGGATAACGACAATTCCACCGGCGTCGGCTTGGGAATGTCGGTGGCGCGCGGGTTCATTGAGGCGATGGGCGGGACCATTGCGGTGAGCGATACACCGGGTGGTGGACTTACCGTCATGCTCGATCTGGCTGCAGCAGACGGTGAAGCATGACCCGGGTGCTGGTGATCGACGACGAGCCGCAGATCCTGCGAGCGCTGCGGATCAACCTGAGCGTGCGGGGCTATGAAGTGATCACTGCGTCAACGGGGGCCGGTGCGCTGCGCGCGGCCGCCGAGCACCGGCCCGACGTAGTGGTCCTTGACCTGGGTCTGCCCGACATATCGGGTATCGACGTGTTGGGCGGTCTGCGCGGCTGGCTGACAGCACCGGTGATCGTGCTGTCGGCACGTACTGATTCGTCAGACAAAGTCGAGGCTCTGGACGCCGGCGCCGATGATTACGTGACGAAACCGTTTGGCATGGACGAGTTCTTGGCTAGGTTGCGTGCCGCGGTGCGGCGCACTACCGCCGCATCGGAAATGGACCAGCCGATCATCGAAACCGCATCATTTACTGTTGATTTAGCCGCCAAGAAGGTGACTCGAGACGGGGTCGAGGTCCATCTCACCCCGACCGAGTGGGGCATGCTCGAGGTGCTGGTGCGCAATCGGGGCAAGCTTGTTGGCCGCGAGGAATTGCTCAAAGAGGTGTGGGGTCCGGCCTATGCGACCGAGACCCATTACCTGCGTGTGTATTTGGCCCAGCTACGGCGCAAACTCGAGGTGGACCCGTCGCACCCCAAGCATCTACTGACCGAATCGGGGATGGGGTATCGGTTCGAGGCGTGATTGTGCTGTGGCGGGTCACGGCGTGCAGGTGCCGCGAAGGTTGTTGACGAAGCCGACCATGTCGTTCTTGCGCTGCTCCGCTTGGTCGATGTTGTCCCAGGTGCCTTGGTTGGGCCAGGCCAAGGGAACCGAACTGCCGCCAAAGCTTCCGCCAAAGCCGACGTTGAAGCCTCCTTGGTAGAGAGCTGCGACAGCGTCTTGCATGTCACCGGCTGCGTTGCTCAGCTTTTCCAGCAGCGGCGCGAATCCCGGAATGGGGCGGTCGATGTTGATGTCCTGCATATAGCGGATGCCGTGCATCACCATGTCCATGTTCTTCGAGGCATCCTGCGCCTGCCAACGACCACTCAGGTATGGGGACCTGATGGTTTTGCGCACTCCATCGATGCCCGCAGTGATGTCATCATTGAGACTCTCGGTGATCTGATCAAGCTCTCCACAGGGCACTCGCACCTGAGGGCTGGCGTTTGCGTGCGGCAAGGCCACGGTGAGGCCGGCGGCCGTGTAAATGGCCAGCACCGCAACGATGTTCAGGACTCCACGCGAAGTGGTAAACATGGTGAACCCTCCTGTAGTCAGCATCCGCCCGACGGTGCGCTACGACTTCGACGCTATTAATCGATGCTGCGAAAAACCTGCGTATCTGTAGCGATGGCGCTGTCAAATGCGTTCTTGAGGCCCAGGCCACAAGGGTTAATTCACTTGTGTCACTTGCGTCTCCGCTCCGGAGGATATGAACAATTGCCCGCCTCACAGCGACAATCTGGCCGCGATACTCAGTTGCGCGCGGCATGCACCCCGGGCGCGCGGTGGCAGTGAAGGGCGCCGCCAGACTCGCATCAGGCCTAATTCACTTGCTTCACTTGCGTCTCCGCTCCGGAGGATATGAACAATTGCCCGCCTCACAGCGACAATCTGGCCGCGATACTCAGTTGCGCGCGGCATGCACCCCGGGCGCGCGGTGGCAGTGAAGGGCGCCGCCAGACTCGCATCAGGCCTAATTCACTTGCTTCACTTGCGTCTCCGCTCCGGAGGATATGAACAATTGCCCGCCTCACAGCGACAATCTCGCCGCCTCACGCAATGCCAGGACTCGTTGATGGATTCGATACTCAGTGCCGCGCGGCATGCACCCCGGCCCGTATCGACCGCGCTTCAGCCGCCTAACCCGATCCCGTTCCGTCTCCCAACGCAAAGCGTCGGAAATTGCCTTGGACGCTCTGCCGCGAACACTAAAGCCATGCCAGTTCAGCACATCGATCATTTCGGCGATGTTCGCCGGCCCATGAAGCGCTAGGTGCCACGTCAGCACGTAGCGAAGCTCGATTCCACGCAGTTCAATGGTCATGCCAAGACGGTCGCATACAGGGCTGACACATACTTGAAATAGCAGTCGCACAACGGATCCGACGTCAGCGACACCACTTGTCGCTACGAGGCGGGCAAAAGTTTATGTGCCCCGGACCAGAGACGCACGGGACAGATGTGACTCACCTACAGACCACCAGCCACACGCCCACCACTGTCGCTACGAGGCGGGCAAAAGTCCATGTGCTCCCGGACAGTGACGCACGAGACAGATGTGACTCACCTCAGACCGCCAACCACACGCCTCACACGAGACAGCCCTCACTCACACAGCGACAAGACGATCCCATCCAAGATGTCGTGTTCACTTACGGTCAACGAGTCGATGCCCGCCCGGTCCAGCAATTCGCGTGCCAACTCCTCGACCACGATCGCTCCGCCACCGATTACGTCCACCCGGCCCTCGTGCATCGGCCCCAGTGCGGCACGCTCGGCGCGAGTCATGCCGATCAAACCCTCGCACACCCCCATCAGCGCGTCCCCCGAAACCCGCGAAAGATGAATAACCGCAGGATCATACGCAGGTAGTTCGTGCGCCAGCGCGGACAAGGTGGTCATCGTCCCGGCCAATCCCACCCAGGTCCGCGCCTTCTCAACTGGCACCACACTCAATGCGGCAGCGAGCTTTTCACGTACCACCAGGCGTGCGGCAGTCACCTCGTCCAACGTCGGCGGATCAGAGTGCAGGCACCGCTCAGTCAGCCGCACACAGCCGATATCGGCGGAGTAGCTGGCCACCACGTCGTCACCAGAGCCGAGCACAATCTCGGTTGATCCCCCACCCAAGTCTACGACGACGAAAGGAGCCCCGGCACTGTCTAATTCGCCAACCGCACCGCGAAACGACAACCCCGCCTCCTCGGCACCGGTGATCACTTCGGCTACTGAGCCGGGGATCACCGCACCCAGCACGTCTGCCGTCATCGCGAAGAAAACATCACGATTGGCGACATCGCGGGCAGCGGAAGTGGCAACCATCCGCACCCGCTCGACACCGCAATCCTTCAGCAGCCCAGCATAATCGGTCAAAGCCAACCGGGTGCGCTCAATCGCGTCCGCGGCAAACTCGCCCGTTGCGTCAACACCCTGGCCCAGTCGCACGATTCGCATTTCGCGGTGGACATCACGCAGCTGTCCGTCGCCGCCATAGTCGGCAATCAACAACCGAATCGAGTTGGTACCGCAGTCAATTGCAGCGATGCGGTTCACCGCCACTCCTCCGTCAATGTCACGGCCGTCGCTGGCTCCGCCGCCAGCAGCGCGACCACCTCGTCACCCAACGGGTTCACCCCCGGCCCCTTGGCCAGCGAATGGGCGATCAGTACGTGCAAACACTTGACCCGATCGGGCATACCTCCACCTGAAAACGACGTTCCCAGTGACTCAATCGCATCCCGTTCAGCCAGATACGACTCGTGCGCCCGCCGATAGGCCGCAGCCAGATCGGCGTCCGACTCCAGCCGCTCCGTCATCTCGCGCATGAGGCCGGTGGTCTCCAATCTGCTTGCTGCCGAAGTGAGAACCGGATGCGTCAGGTAATACAACGTCGGAAATGGTGTGCCATCAGGCAGTTTCGGTGCAGTCTTCACTACGCCGGGCGAGCCGTCAGGACACCGGTACGCGATCCCCAAAACACCGCGAGGCTCCCGGCCAAGCTGACCGGCGACCGCCTCCAGGTCGGCAGGATCAACCACCGGGCGTCGACGGGTTAGCCGGTACCGGACTGCCGGACCCGGGCTCCGGGGGTTGCGAAGGCGTCCCCGCGGCCGGAGGAAGGTGCGGGGCATCGGCAATGGTGTGCCACAGCGAGGTGTACCACGGGTCGTTCTTCGCCGGCGCCGGCGTATCAGCCCCCGGGGCCCGAGAGGATGCAACTTGGGGTAGCTGGACCTGAATCGGGATGTCGCCGGGCTTGACGAACCCCAGCCGCTCGCGAGCCTGCGCCGCGATATACGCCGGGTCGCCCAGTTGACCCTTGCGCTGTTCCAGCTCGGCGATCTGGCCGCGTAACGCGGTTTCGGTTGCCGACAGTTGTTCCATTTCGGTGCGCTGCGCGAAGTAGGTGCGCACCGGTCCGGCGATGGTCAGGGTCAGCACGCAGACGACCGCAGCCAGGACCGCCGCCCGTCGCGCAGTGAAGCCAAGCCGCTCATCCGAACGCTGCTCAATCGATTCGGTAAACGACCGCTTGATGGGCTCTACGACATGCTCCTGCAGCGTGTGCGTCGCGCTGCGGCTCGCACGCGGTGCGGGCGAGGGCTTGGTAAAGCGTCGGCCACGACCCGAATCGCCAGCTTTCCCCGGCCGCGAGGCCGGGGAGCGGCGTTTCGGATCGGGCTTGGCGGCCAACCTATTTCAACCTATTTTGGGTCTTATTTTAGGTCTGCAGCGTAGCGCGGAAAAGCCAGGTCCCCGGCATACCGGGCCGCATCGCCCAGCGCCTCTTCGATCCGCAGCAACTGGTTGTACTTGGCGACACGTTCACTGCGGGCCGGCGCGCCCGTCTTGATCTGCCCGCTACCGACGGCCACCGCCAGATCGGCGATCGTGGTGTCCTCCGTCTCACCACTACGGTGGCTCATCATCGTGCGGTATCCGCTGTGATGAGCCAGCGCGACCGCATCAAGTGTCTCGGTGAGCGTCCCGATCTGATTCACCTTGACCAGCAACGCATTTGCCGCACCCCGCTCGATACCCTCCTCGAGACGTTCGGGATTGGTGACGAACAGGTCGTCACCGACGATTTGCACCCGATCACCAATCGCCGCGGTCAGCGCGACCCAGCCGTCCCAATCGTCTTCGGACAGCGGGTCTTCGATCGAGACCAAGGGGTACGAACCGAGTAGCCCGGCGTAAAAGTCCGTCATCTCGGCGGCGGTTCGCACGTTGCCCTCGAACTTGTAGCCGGTTCCGTCGGTGTAGAACTCCGTCGCGGCGACGTCAAGGGCCAGTGCGATGTCGACACCGGGCTTGAAACCGGCCGACTCAATGGCTCGGCCGATCAGATCCAGTGCCGCCGTAGTGCCGGCGACGTCCGGGGCGAAACCGCCCTCGTCACCCAGACCGGTGGACAACCCCTCTTTCTTCAACACCGACTTGAGCGCGTGATAGACCTCCGCGCCCCAGCGCAGCGCCTCGGCGAAGCTGGGCGCGCCAATCGGCGCGATCATGAACTCTTGGACGTCCACCCCGGTGTCCGCGTGGGCGCCACCGTTGAGGATGTTCAACATCGGTACCGGCAGGATGTGGGCGTTCGGGCCGCCGACATAGCGGAACAACGGCAACTCCGCGGAATCCGCCGCCGCCTTGGCCACCGCCAACGAGACGCCAAGGATCGAATTGGCTCCCAACCGGGACTTGTCAGGCGTCCCGTCGAGGTCAACCAGCGCCTGGTCGACCAGTCGCTGGTCGTCGGCGTTGAGCCCGATGACCGCGGGGCCGATCTCGTCAAGCACGGCCTGCACGGCCTTTTTCACGCCCTTGCCGCCATAACGGTCGCCACCGTCGCGCAACTCGACGGCTTCGTGCTCGCCGGTCGACGCGCCCGAAGGCACGGCCGCACGGGCAAATGTCCCGTCGATCAGAGCCACCTCGACCTCGACCGTCGGGTTACCGCGGGAATCGAGGATCTCGCGGGCCCCGACTTGCTCGATAATCGGCACTGGGTTCTCCTTTGCGTCCTAGCTGATGGCGGCCCCCGGGCTTGCCTTAGCGTAGAGCCTGGGACAGCAATCTATCCTTCTACAACGGATGACCCGCCGCGTAAGCGGTCGCCCAATCCCGAACCGCCCGCGCGTAAACGCCCGAGTTGTTATAGGCCTTCAACGCGGTAATCCATCCCCGGGGCGTAGCGAGATCCTTTCCGCGCCAGCACAAGTAGCCGGCGGCCGACAACGCGGCGTCGTCGATATTGTCCGGGTTGGCGACGCCGTCGTTGTTGGCATCAACCCCGTACAGTCGCCACGTCTCGGAGATGAACTGCATGGGCCCCTTCGCCCGCTCCAGTCCGTCGTCGCCATCTGAGGAGCCCTCTAGGTCGCCTGCCTGGGGATCGACGATGCGCAGATTCCCGCCCGTGCCGTCGAGGCGGACACCTCTGATCGGGGGCGTGACGTCGCCATTAGGCGCGATCGTGGCGCCCCGGTAGGTGCCGTTGTGGCTTTCCACCATCCCAATGCCTGCCAGCGTGGTCCACGCCAGATGACATTTGGGGTTCTCGACCTCGGCGACGCGGGCTGCATAGGCATAGGCCTCCAGCGCGACGACCGGCATTTCCAACGCCGGAGCGCGAAGCTCCGCCCACTCCCGCAACTGGTCAGCGGGCCGACCCGCAGCGTGGGTGTCCACCGGCGGCACCGGAGCACCGGCAGGTGGCGGCACGCCTTCGGGGATGAAGAGGCTGAGCTGCCAAGTGCAACTAGACGCCATGAGCATCGCGGTCGCCCCTATCACGGCGGCCGCGCGCAACCAGCGTCTCGGCGACACGACACTCCCCTACATACGCAACTTGAGTCCTGCCATCGTCCCATGGCCTCGGGGACTCTCCGGGTGCATACGGGGCCCGCCACCAAGAGATGTCGCCGATTCTCGTCGATTATTGATTAGCTACCAGCCCATTTGGCTATCGCTATTACGGGTTTTGCGGGCGGAAAACGCTTTCGCCGCAAACTTGAGCATGATTCCTAGCGTCGGCCTTTGCGTTTCTTCGAACCGCCCCGCGACTCTTTAGGGATTTCAGACACTTCAAACTCTTCAGGCTCGCCAAGCACGTCTGGAACGTCGCCGTCGTCTTCGAAACCCTCGGCAGCTTCCAAAGCTCCCGACGAGGGCCAATGCGCAAGCCATTCCTCCGGGGCAATGGCACCCAGCGGACTCATATCAAGCTCCTCGGCGACGCTGTCGCCGCGGCGTGCGGCAGCAATCGCCTTCTCGGCGCTGCGCAACGTGTCCACAAAATCCAAAACAGCTGCACGCAACGTGTTTTCCGCATCGATATCGGCGGCCACCGAAATCGAGGTGATCTCCAACGGGATCAGCTCGGCGGGCAACCCCGCCTGCTCTACTCGTTGAATAACCTTCTGCGCCAATGCTAATGATGGCTGACCGGTATGCACGTCATCCACTACCGAGTGACGTGACTTCCGCGACCTTTCTAGGGCCTTGGCCTCCTCCCACTGAGCCAGCTGGGATTCCAGCGAAATCGTCTCTCCCGCAAGAACTCCCGGCACCCGGTTGCCGAGCTTGCGCATCAGGGCATCAGCGACGTCGTCGACGCTGAACGGCATCTGCGCGGCGTCCTCGGCAATGCGAGAGTGAAAAAGTACTTGTAGCAACAAGTCGCCGAGTTCTTCCCGCAACTGGTCGACGTTGCCGCTGTGGACCGCGTCCAACAGCTCGTAGGTCTCTTCCAGCAGGTATTTGCGCAAGGAGTCGTGGGTTTGTTCACTTTCCCAGGGCCCGTTACTGCGGAGTTTGTCCATCATCGCGACGGCGTCGAGCAGACGTTCGCCCCGCTGGGCGTCGGGCGCCGAAATCAGCCGGGCTCCGGCAGCCAAGCGGGCCACCACGGCCGGATGGTTTGGGTCTGAGGACAGCAATACCGGTGCGTCGTCGCCCATATGCGCCGGATGCGCGTCGGGCAGCGACCACGGCACCGCAATCGGCATCTCCTCGGTGTATTGCACCGGTCCGCTCAGCAACGAGATGGCGTCGACAGGCACCAACGAGGGGCGGCGAGGGTCAACCAGGACGACGATCATTGCACTTGCCCACTATTCACCGGATGTTTTCGTCATACCAATATCCTGCTGCGGTTTCCCTGCCAGCGCCGTCACCACGTCGGACACCATCTGGACCAGTTCAACGTCACGGATCCGCGGAGCTCCGATACCGCCAGCACGCGGAATGGGAACCTGCACCGTAGCAGTGGTGGCGCGATAGTTCGCCCCCGGATAGATCCGCTTGAGCCGCACTTGGGCCGAGTCGGGCAAATTCATCGGTGCAAGGCGCACCGTCGTTGCCGACGGGGCCGAGACTTCGGTGATTCCCGAGGCCCGACACACCAGCCGCAACCGCGCCACGGCGATCAAACGAAGGGCGGGTTCGGGCAACGCTCCGTAGCGGTCGATCAACTCATCCACGACGGCGCCGACGGCGGCGTCGTCTTGAGCCGCCGCCAATCGCCGATAGCCCTCCAACCGCAGCCGATCGCTGGCGATGTAGTCCGGCGGCAGGTGCGCGTCAACGGGAAGATCGATCCGCACGTCCTTGGGCTCTTCGGGACTGAGCACCGTCTCCCCGTCTTCTGCTGCTTGGAAAGCGGCCCGGTAAGCCTCCACCGCCTCGCCGACCAGCCGCACGTACAGGTCAAACCCGACGCCGGCGACGTGCCCGGACTGTTCGATGCCCAGCACATTGCCGGCGCCGCGGATCTCGAGGTCCTTCATCGCCACCGCCATGCCCGCGCCCAGTTCGTTGTTCTGCGCGATGGTCGCCAAGCGGTCGTAGGCGGTTTCAGTCAGGGGTGTTTCCGGTGGATAGAGAAAGTAGGCATAACCGCGTTCGCGGCTGCGGCCGACCCGCCCGCGCAGCTGGTGCAACTGGGACAGGCCAAAGGTGTCGGCACGCTCGACGATCAGCGTGTTCGCGTTGGAGATGTCCAGGCCGGTTTCCACGATCGTGGTGCAGACCAGGATGTCGTATTCGCGGTTCCAGAATCCCTGCACGGTGCGTTCCAGCAGTTCTTCGGGCATCTGCCCGTGCGCGACGACGACCCGCGCCTCGGGCACCAGTTCGCGCAGCCGGGCGGCGGCCCGGTCGATGGAGCTGACGCGGTTGTGCACATAGAAGGCCTGCCCCTCGCGCAGCAGCTCGCGTCGCAACGCGGCCGCCACCTGCTTCTCGTCGTGGGGGCCCACGTAGGTCAACACCGGATAGCGCTCTTCGGGCGGTGTCAGGATCGTCGACATCTCACGAATCCCGGCCAGGCTCATCTCCAAGGTGCGCGGGATCGGCGTCGCGCTCATGGTCAAGACGTCGACGTGGGTGCGCATCGCCTTGATGTGTTCCTTGTGCTCGACGCCAAATCGCTGCTCTTCGTCGACCACGACCAGGCCCAGGTCTTTCCAGCGCACGCCGGTCTGCAGCAGCCGGTGCGTGCCGATCACCACGTCCACCGATCCGTCGGCCATTCCTTCGATCACCGCCCGTGACTCGGCGCCGTCGGTGAATCGGGACAGACCCTTGACCGTCACCGGGAACTCGGCCATCCGATCAGTGAAGGTCTGCAGATGCTGATCAGCCAACAAGGTGGTCGGCACCAGTACCGCAACTTGCTTTCCGTCCTGGACCGCCTTGAACGCCGCCCGGACTGCGATCTCGGTCTTGCCGTAGCCGACGTCGCCGCAGATCACCCGGTCCATCGGGATGGGCTTTTCCATATCGGCCTTGACCTCGGTGATCGCGGTGAGCTGGTCGACCGTCTCGGTGAAACCGAACGCGTCCTCCATCTCGGCCTGCCACGGCGAGTCCGGGCCGAACGCGTGACCGGCGCTGGCCTGCCGCTTGGCGTAGAGCGCGACCAGCTCCCCTGCGATCTCACGCACCGCGCGGCGCGCCTTGGTCTTGGTGTTGGTCCAGTCGCTGCCACCGAGGCGGCTTAGCGACGGCGCCTGTCCGCCCACGTATCGCGACAGCTGATCCAGCGAATCCATCGGAACGTAGAGCTTGTCCGAACCGCCGCCCCGCTTGGCCGAGGCGTATTCCAGCACCAAATACTCGCGACGCGCGCCGCCGACCGTGCGCTCCACCATCTCCACGAACCGTCCGATGCCGTGCTGATCGTGCACCACCAGGTCCCCGGCACTCAGCGCCAGCGGGTCAACGGTGTTGCGCCGTTTGGCCGCCAGCCGCTTGCCTTCAGTGGCCGTGGCCCGGCTGCCGGTGAGGTCGCTTTCGGTGATGACGACGAGGTTGGCGCCAGGGATGATGACACCGTCGTGCAGTGGGCCTTTGAGCACGCCGACGACACCTGGTTTGGGCGCGCCGTCCGAGTCCAACATCGCTGCGGGCGTGTCGCATTCGGCCAGCCGCTCGACGACGCGATGCGCGGTCCCGGTGCCGGGCGCGACTACCACTGCGTAGGCGCCGGTGGCGACGTGAGCGCGCAGCATCGCGAAGATCTCGTCGATGTCCTTTTGATGCCCACGCGCCGACGGCGCCGCCCGGATGTCCAGTTCGATCGCCGACTCGTCAGACAGCTGGCTCAACGTCCACCAGGGGTGACCGGAGCGGGCCGCCGCCGTCCGCACCTCGTCGAGGTCGGCGAAGCCCGACCCGCCCAACTGCTCGATGTCGACCGGTGCCCCACCGCCGATTGCGGCCACCGACCACGAGGCCTCCAGGAATTCACGTCCCGTCTTGATGAGATCCGCTGCGCGGGTGCGGATCTTCTCCGGATCGCACACCAGCACCGGCGTGCCGTCGACCAGTTGATCGGTCAGCAGCGCATGACCGCCGGGCCGAAGCACCGGCAGCAACGCCTCCATACCGTCGACGGGGATGCCCTCGGCCAGCTTGGCCAGCATCTCGCTGACGCTGCCCGTGACAACCTCGCCCAGCACCGGATGCTCCTTAGCCAGTTCGGCGGCCCGCTCCCGCACCTCGTCGGTGAGCAGCAATTCTCGGCAGGCGACCGCCATCAGGACGTCGACGTCGATTTCCGGAATGGAGCGCTGGTCGGCGACCGAAAACATCCGCATCTCGGTGATCTCGTCACCCCAGAACTCGACGCGCACCGGATGTTCGGCGGTAGGGGCAAAGACGTCCAGAATCCCGCCGCGCACGGCGAACTCGCCGCGCCGGCCGACCATGTCCACGCGGGTGTAGGCCAGCTCGACCAGCCGGGCGATCACGTCCTCGAAGTCGATTTCCTGGCCGACGGTCAAGGTGACCGGTTCCATCAGGCCCAGCTGTGGCGCCATGGGTTGTAGCAACGAGCGCACCGCGGTCACCACCACCCGCAGCGGAGGGCCTAGCCGCGCGTCGTCGGGATGGCTCAACCGGCGCAGGACGATCAGTCGGGCGCCGACGGTGTCGACTCCGGGCGAGAGGCGCTCGTGCGGAAGCGTCTCCCACGACGGAAACACCGCCACGGCATCGCCGAAAACGCCGCGCAGCTCGGCGGTCAGGTCGTCGGCTTCGCGGCCGGTGGCCGTCACCACCAGCAACGGTCCCTGCTGGGCCAGCGCCCCGGCCACGAAAAGGCGCGCGCTGGCAGGCCCTACCAGCGCTAATTCGTCGGGTCGATCGGAGGCACGCTCGATGAGTTGCTGAAACGACGGCGCAGTGAGCGCCAATGCGAGGAGCCCCGCGATCGGGGTATCTGGGCTAACAGCCCCCGGTGCGGTCATGATGCGCCCATTCTAAGGGGCTAACCGAACACCCAGATTTGGCCGGTTGCGAGCGCGTGCGGCTAGCCGGGGTTACCTGGCGCGCCGATGAGCGTCCCGCCCTTGCCTCCGTTACCGCCGGTCCCGGTGGCGCCGCCGGGGCTTCCGCCGGGACCGCCCGACCCGCCGGCGCCGCCGTTGCCGATCAGTACGGCTGCGCCACCATTTCCACCAAGGCCCCCGGGGCCGGCACCTAGGCCGCTACCACCCTTGCCACCGGTCCCACCAGCACCACCATTGCCGAACAACCCCCCAACACCACCGGCACCACCGACACCACCGGGTGCGCCTGGACCGAGGAGTATTCCTGCGCCGCCGGTACCGCCGACTCCGCCGGCGCCACCATCGCCGAACAATTTGGCGGCGCCGCCAGCACCGCCATTACCGCCGGCAACGCCGCCGAGAGTGTTCCCGCCGGCACCTCCGGCGCCGCCATTTCCGATCAGTCCGCCGACACCCCCGACACCACCCAGACCGCCGCTCACCCCACCATTGCCGCTTGTCCCGCCTACCCCGCCGGTCCCGCCAGTGCCGATCCAGCCGACAGCGCCTCCGGCACCACCCGCACCGCCGAAGCCCAGACCCGCGCCACTCCCGCCTGCCCCACCTGTTCCGCCATGACCAATCAGCCCTACAGCCCCACCGGCGCCGCCCGCTCCGCCGTAGTGACCAGGAGGACCGAGTCCACCGCTGTCTCCGCCGCTACCGCCTGCACCACCATTGCCGATTAGCGCGAGACCACCTTCACCTCCCAGGCCGCCCGACCCGGCCCGGAGAGCTACCCCGGGAAGACCACCCTTCCCCCCGTTCCCGCCAGCCCCGCCGTCGCCGAATAACCCACCGGCACCACCGCCACCACCGTTACCGCCGTTACCGCCGAGGCCGCCGACTCCGTCTGTGCCGGATCCGCCCCATCCGCCGGCCCCACCGTTGCCCCACAACCCAGCACCGCCACCTGCGCCGCCGTGACCGCCGGTGGCCTCGTCGATGGTCGCGTTCCCACCGGCGCCACCCACCCCGCCGCTGCCACGCAGCCACCCGCCACGGCCGCCGGCTCCCCCATTCGCGTCAGACCCGCCCAGCCCGCCGGCCCCGCCATTACCGATTAGTCCTGCCGCTCCGCCGGCACCGCCCGCCTGCCCTGCCGCACCGGACCCGCCGCTGCCCCCATTGCCGTACAAGATCCCGCCGGCGCCGCCGCTTTGTCCGGTGCCGGGTGCACCGTTGGCGCCGTCACCGATCAATGGACGTCCCAGCAGCGCCTGGGTGGGCGCATTGATCAAGTTGAGGAGCTGCTGCTCGACATTGGCGCTCTCGGCGGCCGCATATGCGTTCCCGCCGGCGTTCAATGCCTGCACGAACTGGGCATGAAACGCCGCCGCCTGCGCGCTGACCGCTTGATAGGCCTGAGCGTGCGCGTCGAACAACGCCGCCATCGCGGCCGATACCTCATCGGCACCCGCAGCCAATATCCCGGTGGTGGGGAACGCGGCGGCGGCGTTGGCCGCGCTTATTGTCGAGCCGATACTGGCCAGATCCGTTGCCGCTGCCGAAACAAATTCCGGCGTCGCGAATACAAACGACATTCCTCAACCTTTCGACAGGTTGTACGCAATCCGGATATGCCGGTTGCCGATAACCAGGTACACGGTAACGCGCGCGACAATATTCTGATTGCTTTTGCCGCTATTGGTGAAACGCGCTTCTGCACAACGATTCTGGCCTTGACAGCGGTGCCCAAGATGTCGAGGCGTTGAACAAATCCGCTGGAAGGCAAAGGGGTTTGTGCAGTTCGGCCCAGCGACGACTCGGCCTCAACCCCCCCGGTTCCGCCGAAGCCCGTCAAAATGGGTCCCCTGAGCGTTAAGAGACCGTAAGGAGAGCTGCGCGCGTCCCAGGCCAAGCGCAGCGTGGAAGCATGACATTGCTGGACATGCTGCCTTCCATCGGGAGGGCAGCTCCCCGAAGATTCGACCCCGCCATCTGGCCGACCACTACGTCGGCCGACGAGGAGGGCCGACTATGCATCGGCGACGTGCCGCTCACCGACATCGCCGACGAGTTCGGCACCCCCGCCTACGTGCTTGACGAGACCGACTTCCGGCGCCGCGCCCGGGGGTACCGCAAGGCCTTGCGCGATGTCGAGGTCGTCTACGCCGGCAAGTCGCTGCTGACCACCGCGGTGGCGCGGTGGGCGCGCGAGGAAGGACTGGGCGTCGATGTCTGCTCGCCCGGCGAGTTGGCCACCGCCCTGGCCGGCGGCGTGGATCCGACCCGCATCATCATGCACGGCAACGCGAAGACGCCCGACGAACTGCGCAACGCGGTAGCCGCCGGGGTTGGGCGCATTGTGGTGGATTCCGACATCGAGATCGCCTACCTGGCCGGTCTGGCCCGCCGCCGGCAGAAGGTGCTCATCCGGGTCACACCCGACGTCGACATCCACGGCCACCGCGCGGTCACAACCGGCATCAGTGACCAGAAGTTCGGTTTCACGCTGGCCGGCGGCCAGGCCGAAGATGCAGCGAAGCGGGTGCTGGCGCATCCCATCCTCGACCTGATCGGGCTGCACTGCCATATCGGCTCGCAGGTCAACGACCCGGCGCTATACGGCGAAACGATTCACCGAATGATCGCGGCAATGGCCGATGTCCGTGCCCACCACGGCGTCATCCTCACCGAACTCAATATCGGTGGCGGCCATGCCGTCCCGTACCTCCGCGGTGATGGCGAACTCGACCTCACCGCGCTCGCGGACGTGATCGAGGACGGGCTCGACGAGGCCTGCGCCGCCGAACGCTTCCCCCGCCCCGCCGTCGTGGTCGAACCCGGGCGCGCCATCAGCGCACGGGCGGGCGTCACGCTGTACCGCGTGTGCTCGGTGAAGTCGCGTCCGAATGGCCGCACCTTTATCGCGGTAGACGGCGGGATGAGTGACAACCCACGCGTGGCGCTCTATGGAGCGCAGTACACGGTCGCGCTCGCCAACCGGCATGGCGTTGGAGTGAAGCGGCCCGTCACCATTGCCGGTCGACACTGCGAAGCCGGCGACGAAATCGCCCGCGACATCGAGCTACCCGCCGACGTCCACGCGGGCGACCTACTGGCCGTCGCGTGCACCGGCGCGTACCACCACAGCATGGCCTCGAACTACAACATGGTCGGTCGACCGCCGTTGGTCGCCGTCAAGAATGGCCGGGTGCGTGAGCTGGTTCGTCGCGAGACGGTCACCGACCTGCTGTCGCGGGACTGCGGCTAGCTACCAGGGCATCGTCGCCCAGGAGTAGAAGGCACCGTTGCCGACGTCATGGACGCCGTAAGAATCCCAGTAGTAGTCGTGGCAAACGCCGCCGTCCCACGGAACGGGCCGGCCCGCCGGGTTGGGATCACCGGGGCACCAGGTCGTGCACGCCTGGAGGCGCGGACAATTACCTTGATCGGCAGTTGCGGAAGGTGCGGCTGTTAATGACACCGCAGCGATTCCTGCCGCAATGAAGGGAAAAATGCGTCGTGCTCGGTTCATGTTGGCTCCTCGGGTGCTGGCTAGTCCCGTCCGGGCCGCCTACCTAGCAAAGTAGATGCGGCCGGACTACTACCGATCACAACATCGAGCGCTTGCGTTCTTCTTGCGTACGAGGGTGCTACTCGTCCTGCAACCGAGGGTCAGCTTCCAGGTGGGTCAGGCCGTTCCACATCAGGTTGACCAGATGCGCGGCCACCACTTCCTTCTTGGGTTCGCGGGTGTCGAGCCACCACTGCGCCGTCATCGACACCGACCCCACCAGGGCCTGGGCATACAGCGGGGCCAGATCGGGGTCCAGACCTCGCCGGGCGAAGTCACCCGCCAGAATCGACGCGACCTGGCTGACAGCGTCGTTGAGCAGGCTGGAGTAAGTCCCCGAGCTGATCGACGCGGGCGAGTCTCGGATCATGATGCGAAAACCGTCGGTGCGTTCCTCGACGTAGGTCAGCAACGCCAGCGCGACCCGCTCGACGCGCACCCGGGACCGGTTGTTGGTCAGCGACGACGTGATGCCGTCCAGCAGGGCCGACATCTCGCGGTCGACAACGACTGCATAGAGCCCCTCCTTGCCGCCGAAATGCTCGTACACGACCGGCTTGGACACATTGGCGCGTTGGGCGATCTCTTCGATCGAGGTCCCGTCATAGCCGCGTTCGGCAAACAAGGACCGCGCGATGCCGATGAGTTGATGCCGGCGTTCACTTCCGGTCATCCGGGCGCGCGGAGCTCGTATCTCTTTCTCTGGCCCTTTGAGCGGCTCAGCCACGCCCTCAGGGTATCGGTCCCACCAGGCGTCGCCACCGAGCCTGTAGTTGAGCAGGTCCCCACTCGCGCTTTTCCTGCAGGATTACAGCCTCAGCGAGGTCGGGTGGCCTTGGCGCGCCAGGCGACCGGCCGGTGTCGCCGTTCGACCCCACCTCTGGCCGCACACTCTGGCCGCACACGGCCATCATCGTCGTCTACTAAAGTCTTCTGGTGGCGCTGCCGTTTGTCGGCACGTCGCTCGTAATCCGTCGTGGTGTAATCGGCAGCACCTCTGATTTTGGTTCAGATAGTTCAGGTTCGAGTCCTGGCGACGGAGCCCGATTGAATAGGCATTGAATAGGCGTTTTGCCGCGAGCGTGCCTGAAATGCCACGCTTGACGGCGTGTCGACGAGCAGACACGCACGCTCGCGCGCAGAAAGGAACTTGATGTCGTTTCGTGGTGATACCGCGGTCCTGGTGTTAGCGGCCGGGCCCGGCACCCGGATGCGGTCGGAGACCCCGAAGGTGCTGCACACCCTCGCTGGACGAAGCATGCTGTCCCACTCCCTGCACGCGATGACCAAGCTCGCGCCGCAACACCTGGTGGTGGTCCTGGGTCACGACCACGAGCGCATTTCCCCGCTGGTCAGCGAGCTGGCCGACACCCTGGGACGCTCGATCGACGTGGCGCTGCAGGATCGGCCAATGGGCACCGGGCATGCGGTGCTGTGCGGGTTGTCTGCACTGCCCGACGACTACTCGGGCATCGTCGTGGTCGTCGCGGGCGACACCCCACTGCTGGACGCCGACACACTGGCCGATCTGATCGCCACCCACAGTGCGGCTGAGTCTGGCTCGGAAGCAGCGGTGACCGTGCTGACCACCACCTTGACCGATCCCTACGGCTACGGCCGCATCCTTCGTACCCAGGACAACGAAGTGATGGCGATCGTGGAGCAAACCGACGCCACCGCTTCGCAGCGCGATATCCGCGAGGTCAACACCGGCGTCTACGCCTTCGACATTGCTGCGTTGCGCTCCGCGCTGGGCCAGCTGAGGTCGAACAACGCCCAACAGGAGCTCTACCTCACCGACGTCATCTCGATCCTGCGCCGCGACGGCCAAACGGTCCGCGCTCGCCACCTCGAGGACAGCGCGGTGGTTGCCGGCGTCAACAACCGGGTCCAGTTGGCCGACCTGGGAGCCGAGCTGAATCGCCGCATCGTGGCTGCTCACCAGCTAGCTGGCGTCACGGTGATCGATCCCGCTACTACCTGGATCGACGTGGACGTCACCATCGGCCGAGACACGGTTATCAAGCCGGGCACCCAATTGCTGGGCCGCACCCAGATCGGTGGCCGTTGCGTCGTCGGACCGGACACCACCTTGACCGATGTCACCGTGGGCAACAACGCCACCGTATGCCGCACGCATGGCGAGTCGTCGTCGATCGGCGACGGCGCCACCGTGGGGCCGTTCACCTTTGTGCGGCCAGGAACAGTCTTGGGCGCCGACGGCAAGCTGGGCGCTTTCGTCGAAACCAAGAACTCCACCATCGGCACCGGCACCAAGGTGCCCCACCTGACCTACGTCGGCGACGCCGACATTGGCGAGCACAGCAACATCGGCGCATCCAGTGTCTTCGTCAACTACGACGGCGTGAACAAGCAGCGCACCAAGATCGGCTCGCACGTACGGACCGGGTCCGACACCATGTTCGTGGCTCCGGTGTCCGTCGGCGACGGCGCCTACACGGGCGCCGGAACCGTAGTGCGCGAAGACGTCCCGCCGGGCGCGCTGGCCGTATCCGCGGGCCCGCAGCGCAACATCGAGCAATGGGTGCAACGCAAACGGCCCGGGACGGCGGCAGCGCAAGCAGCTGATGAGGCTGACCAGCAGCCCGAATCAGAACAGACACTGTGAATTCGCTTCCCGGAAACCCGGCTACGATGAGGCGTTCCATTCCCGATCTCGACACGGCGAGGGCAGCACGTTGAGCCACGACTGGACCGACAATCGCAAAAACCTGATGCTGTTCAGCGGCCGCGCTCATCCAGAGCTCGCCGAACAGGTAGCCAAAGAACTCGACGTCCATGTCACGGCACAGACGGCTCGTGAGTTCGCCAACGGCGAAATCTTTGTCCGCTTCCACGAGTCGGTGCGCGGCTGCGACGCGTTCGTCCTGCAGTCGTCCCCGTGGCCGGTGAACCGCTGGCTGATGGAACAGCTGATCATGATCGACGCGCTCAAACGCGGAAGCGCCAAGCGGATCACCGCGGTCATGCCGTTCTATCCCTACGCCCGGCAGGACAAGAAGCACCGCGGACGTGAACCGATCTCCGCGCGACTGGTCGCCGATTTGCTCAAGACCGCGGGCGCGGACCGGATCGTGACCGTCGACCTGCACACCGATCAGATCCAGGGTTTCTTCGACGGGCCCGTGGACCACATGCGCGCACAGAACCTGCTGACCGGCTACATCGGGGACAACTACCCCGACAGCAACATGGTCGTGGTCTCGCCCGATTCCGGCCGGGTGCGCATCGCCGAGAAGTGGGCGGACTCCCTCGGCGGCGTGCCGCTGGCCTTCATTCACAAGACCCGCGACCCACGAGTGCCCAATCAAGTGGTCTCCAACCGCGTCGTCGGCGAGGTCGCCGGCCGAACCTGCGTCCTCATCGACGACATGATCGACACCGGCGGCACGATTGCCGGAGCTGTGCAGCTGTTGCACAACGACGGCGCCAGCGACGTGATCATCGCGGCTACCCATGGTGTGCTGTCCGACCCCGCCGCCGAGCGCCTGGCCAACTGCGGCGCCCGCGAGGTGATCGTCACGAACACGCTGCCGATCGGTGAAGACAAGCGGTTCCCCCAGCTCACTGTCTTGTCCATCGCCCCGCTGCTGGCCAGCACCATCCGTGCGGTTTTCGAGAATGGTTCAGTTACAGGGCTTTTCGACGGAGACGCATAGATGGCTGCCGCCTCAGCCAACGCGGTCATCTATCACAATCCCAAATGCAGCACCTCTCGCAAGACGCTAAATTTGTTGCGGGACAACGGCTTAGAACCAACCGTCGTGCTTTATCTGAAGACTCCGCCGACCCGAGACGAACTGGTCAGCATCATCCGCGACGCCGGCATCGACGTGCGAACCGCGGTGCGCAAGCGCGAGTCGCTGTATGCCGAACTCAACTTGGCCGACGCGACGGACGACGAGCTGCTCGACGCGATGGCCGAACACCCCATCCTGATCGAGCGGCCGTTTGTCACCACACCGAAGGGCACCCGGCTGGCCCGGCCAATCGACGCCGTAGCCGAGATCCTGTGACACCACGGGTACTGCAACGAATCGCGGGCGGTGTCGCCCTAGCTACGCTGGTCACATCAATTGTTGGCTGCGGCCCGAAAGCCCCTGATTATCAGTCGATCTGGACATCTAGCGCAACATCCGCGGCCACGACCACCGAGAAGCCCGTCCCCCTGTCGAAATACCTGGAGAGCATCGGCGTCGGCGGACACCAAGTTGCGACCGACTCGCTGCCGGGCCTCACGGTGTCCATTCCGACGCCACCGGGCTGGTCACCGTTTACCAATCCGAGCATCCCGCCGGAGACAGTGCTGCTTTCCAAGGGCCGCAAGTATCCGACGGCAAGGCTCGTGGTGTTCACCATGACCGGAACGTTCGACCCTGCCGAAGTCGTCAAGCACGGCAACGCCGACGCCTACGCATTCGAGAATTTCAAGCAACTCGACGCGTCCTCGGCGGACTTCCATGGCTTTCCGTCGTCGATGCTGCAGGGCAGTTATGACCTCGAGGGCATGCGGCTGCACACCTGGAATCGGATCGTCATCCCCACCAGTCCCGGGCCGGCCAAAGAGAAGTTCCTGGTTCAGCTGACCATCACCAGCCTCGCCGCGCAAGCTGCACCTGAGGCAGCCGATATCGAAACGATCATTCGCGGATTTGTAGTTGCGGCCAAGTAGTTTGCGGCTGATCAGCACAGTTCGCTGTGATGAGACCGATTGCCCCCCAGGCGTTTCGCCTCATACATCGCGGCATCCGAAGTAGTGATCAACTTCTCTAGAAGTGACTGATGTTCACCGGGTGTCGTCTCGTCGAGGCGAACGCAAGCGGTGCCGATGCTGGCGGTAACCCCTGCCGTTGAGGCTGCGATTGCCCGGCACATCTGGGCTGCCAACGGCACCGCGTTGCAGCTCGCCGACGTGCCGGCCAGCAGGAATTCCTCCCCGCCGGTTCGCGCTACCACCGCCCGGTCCTCGGCAGCGGCGAGCAGCGCCTGGGCGACCTGAACGAGCGCGTGGTCGCCGGCGGCATGGCCGCGCCTGTCGTTCAGCCCTTTGAAATTGTCGAGATCAATCACCACGACCAACAGGTGCGCATCGATGCCCCGCCGGGCCAGCATCATCCCCAATGCGTGGTGCTGAAAGGCCCGTCGGTTGAGCAGCCCGGTCAACGGATCGCGGTCAGCGCGCACCAAATCACCTGCCAGAGCACGGACCAGGATTGCGATCGCCAACGGTAGAGCGATGTTGACCTCGAGCACCAGCCACAAATCCACCCCCGCCAGGGAGGGGTGCCCCGTGGTCGCCAGCCGTGCCGCCTGGAAGCCAGCGACACCCGCAGCGACCGCGAAGTTGTACAGCACGAATCCGGTGGTGTGAAAGAACGCGATGTAGGCACCGAAGGTGGCAAACGCGGTACATCCGATCAGTGCGGCCAGTGGATTCGGGTGCGCCAGACACGCCAATGCGACGGCGGTGTTGCACGTGACGGCGAATGCCACCGACTGTGCGCGGCTTGGCCACCGCCATATCCACAGCAGTACGCCCGCCACTCCCCCGGCGACGGCGACCCAGGTCATCGTCACCGGCACGGGTCCGCGCGGGCCATCTGAGCCGGTCAGCAATGCGACAAGACACCCCACCATCGAGGCTGCTATAAACGCCATCAATGCCCGAGTGATACCGCTGACGCCCCGCGTCCCCAGATAGCCGGAAAGCCAGTCATACCGATCGGCCCGCCACCAGCGGCGAAGCATCTCGATCATCGTTGACTCCCCATCGCAACCATCGATTCTCGGCGTCGGTGCTGGCCTCGCATGGTGCGATGCGAGATTAACAAGGCCCAACACAGCCGAGGTTGGTCAGGGCTTAGGTCTTAGGTCTTAGGTCTTAGAGCAATGACGGGAATCGGACGCGATGTCTTCTTCTGATACTCGACATAGCGGTTGGCGTTGTTCTTGTTGACGAGCTTCCACAGTCGCGCGTAATCCAGACTGTCGGGCAGCACCGGATGGGCGGTGACCGCCAAACGGTTTGAGCCGACATTGATCTCAACATCCGGGTTGGCTTTCAGGTTGTGATACCAACCGGGGGCCTTGGGATAGCCGGCTTTCGACGCCACCACCAGATAGTCATCGCCATCCCTCGCGTAGGTCAGCGTTGTGGTGCGCGGCCGACCCGTCTTCGCGCCCACCGTGTGTAGTAGCAGGTTCGGCGGCATGCCCGGCACTCGATGCCCGATCCGGCCGTTGGTCGCCTGGTAAATCTTGTCGTGCACACTCAAGAACTTGAATAGCACTTGCTCGGCCAAGGATGTCATCGCCTCAGTCTCGCGGAGTTACGTCGCGTTGCGCCAGCGGACCTGCCGGATCACATCAGCCGTGGCGGCCGGCCTCTTGGACGAGCTGTACCCGGGAAGCGATCCCGAGCTTGGCGTACACGTGCGTGAGATGGCTCTGCACGGTGCGTGGCGAGATGAACAGCCGCGCGCCAACCTCCTTATTGCCTAAACCTTCAGCCACCAGGCGCACCACATCGAGCTCCATCGGAGTCAGCGACCCCCAGCCGCTCGCGGGACGCTTGCGCTCGCCGCGACCACGTTGCGCGTAGGCAATCGCGTCCTCAGTGGACAAAGCGGCGCCTTCGGCCCATGCGACGGCAAAGTCGTCCTGCCCCAGCGCCTCCCGAACGTTGACAACGACGGCTTCGTGGTCCGCGTCATATGTCGGAAAACGAGTTTCTGTGGTGCGCTGACGAATGCCGTCCGCCGCGCCCAACACACGCGCCGCATACGGGTAGTTGCCAGCGTCAGCCGTCAGGCCGGCAAGTAGTTCCAGGGCATCGGGCACCCGCAGATACCCGCGGGTGCGGGTGGCGACAATCAGCGCGTCGTGCGCGTCCCGTTCGGCCTGGTCCGGCAGGCCGCGAGAAGTTCGACACCCAGGGCACCGCACGCGTCTAGAAGATGCTCGCAGTTGTCGAGCAGCAACAGCATTTTCTTCTCGTCGAAAAACCGCACCAGCAGTTCCATGGTGGAGCGGCCCGGCTGATCGAGCAGACCGAGCGTGCGCGCAACGGTCACCGGCGCCACAGCGGGATTGGTGATCGGCGCCAGATCGATGTACCAGATGCCGTCGCCGAACTCGGCGACCAGTTGCGTCGCTATCTCTATGGCCAGACGCGTCTTGCCCGCACCGCCGGCACCGGCCAAAGTCACCAGCCGATTGGTGGCCACCAAGTGCCGCAGCTCCCCCATCTCGGCTTGGCGGCCAACAAAACTCGTCAACTGGACCGGAAGATTGTGCGACGCAACGGCACTGCGCACCCTTAGCGGCGGGAACTCATTACGCAGCTCCGGATGACACAACTGCACCACCCGTTCTGGGCGCGGCACACCGCGCAACGGATAGCTACCCAGATCCGTCAACCAGACATCCGCGGGAAGACGATCCACGACAAGCGATTCCGTCACACCCGACATGACGGTCTGCCCACCGTGCGCCAAATCGCGTACTCGCGCGGTGCGGTTGATCGTCGGCCCCGCGTAATTACCCTCATCGCGCAACTGGATCTCACCGGTATGCAGCCCAATGCGCAGCTTGATCGGAGCCAGCGGCGCCCGCTGCAAGGCCAACGCGCATCCCACCGCATCGCTAGCCCGCGCGAACGCCGTCACGAAACTGTCGCCCTCGCCCTGCTCCACCGGGCGCACCCCGTCGTAGGCGGCGACCGTCTCGTCGACCGTCCGGTTCAACGCCGCCAGCGCCGCCGTCATCTGCTCGGGCTGGGTCTCCCACAACTGCGTCGAACCCTCGACATCGGCCAGTAGCAACGTCACCGTCCCGGTCGGCAGCAACTCGCTCACACCCAATTCACTCCAGGTCAGGGTAGGCATCTCAGCGTGTTGGCTCATGGTAGCCAGCATCGCCGGCGCAACCTACGCAATACATCGGCGAAACCGCGCGGTTCGCTGTGAGGGCTGCGCGCAATTGCGCGGTCGGAGCGCGCAAATATGCGCGCTGCGGCGGATCTTTCTGAACGTCAGCCGCCGGATAGTCGACACCATGACAATCCAAACCGCGCTCGATTGCCCCAGCGTCTTTGACGCCGGACTGCCCGCCATCGCGTATCACGAGCTCACCGACCCCGAAGAAGCGCACCGCGTCATTGCCGAAACGCGCGCCGAGTCCCCAATCGCAGTCGGCCCGTACGGGCCAGAGGTGTTGACCTACGACTTGGTCCGCAGCGTGCTGCGCGACGATCGCTTCGTCACCGCGCAGGGCCTCGGACTCAGCCTGCAAGGAGTCACCTCAGGCCCACTCTGGGACAGAGCAACCAGCAACATCCTCGGGATGGACGGCGCGGCTCATCACCGGCTCCGACGGTTGGTGTCCAAGGCCTTTTCGCCCCGCGCCGCCGAACGGCTACGGAATTTGACCGTGGACATCATCACCGAACTGGTCGAACCGCTGACCTCCGTAGGACACTGCGATCTCGTGGCCGACGTCACCCGGCGCTATCCCACACCCATCATCTGCGCGCTGCTCGGCGCGCCTGCACAGGACTGGCAGCTGTTCTCCGATTGGACCGAAGCCATCAAGAAGCTCTTCGAGACCAACGTGGTCAACGACACCCCGGCGATCTTGGCGGCGTGGAATCAGTTGGACGCGTACCTCGAAGCACTGATTGAACGCCGACGGACGTCGCTGTCCGACGATTTGATCTCCGATCTCATCCGCGCTGAAGATGACGGCGACCGCCTCACTCACGAGGAGCTGATCATGCTCTGCGGAACCCTGCTGGGTGCCGGCACCGACACCACTCGCAACCAACTCGCCGCGGCAGTACAAGTGTTGGCCGCCCACCCAGCCCAGTGGGACTTGCTGTCCCGTCACCCAGAGCTGGCGCCGGACGCGGTGCACGAGTTAATGCGTTATGCCCCAATTATTTTCGGTGCCATCAGGCAAGCCGCCGGGGACGTCGAACTGGCCGGCGTCCGTATCCCCGCTGGCACTATCGTGCTCGCTAACACCGCCGCCGCGAACCGCGACCCAGAGGTCTACGAAGATCCGGAACGGCTCGACATCACTCGCCGAAGCCCTGCCGGCATCCTCAACTTCGGTGGCGGCGTGCACTATTGCCTCGGCGCTCACCTGGCACGGTTGGAACTCACCGAAGCGCTTCGGGTCATCACCCAGCGCCTGCCCAACCCCCGCCAAACAGGTCCTGCCCCATGGCAGTCCATGGCCGGAATCACCGGGCCCGCTACCCTTCCGCTGGCGTTCGACAAGTCCTCGAAACCAGGCTGCCTACAGTAGGCAGCATGACGGATTGGACAGCAGCTGATCTTCCTTCGTTCGCCGGGCGCACGGTGATCATCACCGGGGCCAATAGTGGCCTGGGCGCGATAACGGCGCGCGAACTGGTCAGCCGTGGCGCGCAGATCATCATGGCCGTGCGCAATACGGACAAAGGCCAGAATGCCGCGCGCCAAATCAGCGGAAAGGTCAGCGGGAAGGTGGAGGTGCGCCAGCTCGACCTGCAGGATCTGTCCTCGGTGCGATCCTTCGCGGATGGTGTGGACCGGGCCGACTTATTGATCAACAACGCCGGCATCATGGCCGCTCCCTACGCACTGACCGCCGACGGCTTCGAGAGCCAGATCGGCACCAACCATCTCGGTCATTTCGCGCTCACCAACCTGCTGTTGCCCAAGCTCTCCGAGCGGGTGGTGACGGTCTCTTCGATGGCGCACTGGCCGGGGCGGATCAACCTCGATGACCTCAACTGGAAGTCCCGCCGGTACCAGCCCTGGCTGGCCTACAGCCAGTCGAAGCTGGCCAACCTGCTCTTCACCAGCGAGTTACAGCGCCGCCTCACGGCGGCCGGTTCCCCGCTGCGGGCGCTGGCGGCGCATCCGGGTTATTCGCACACCAACCTGCAAGGGGTTTCTGGACGGAAGTTCAGCGACGCGGTGATTTCGGCCGCTACCCGCGTCGTCGCCACCGACGCCGACTTCGGCGCCCGGCAGACCTTGTACGCGGCCTCCCAGGATCTACCGGGCGACACCTACGTCGGCCCCCGGTTCGGCTACTTGGGCCGTACCCAACCGGTGGGCCGTAGCCCGCGGGCCCAGAGCGCGACGACGGCGACGGCGCTTTGGCAGCTGTCAGAGCAGCTCACCGACACCAAATTTCCGCTCTGAGGTGCAGATGCGCTAACCTGGCCGGGCGTCACGGCGAGGGTGCACAAGCTCTACGAGCACCGTTATCGACGGAGACCGACATTTCGTCGCGATCCTGGCCGTGCCTTAACCACAGGAGCGACACATGGCCAAATCTGCAGGCAACCAGCTCAGCGCTACCGTGCGTACCGAGACGGGCAAGGGCGCGTCCCGGCGAGCCCGGCGCGCGGGCAAGATTCCCGCCGTCTTGTACGGCCACGGCGCTGACCCGCAGCACTTGGAGTTGCCCGGGCACGACTTCGCGGCGGTTCTGCGCCACTCGGGCACCAACGCGGTGCTCACGCTGGACATCGCCGGTACGGAACAGTTCGCACTGACCAAGGCGCTCGACATCCACCCGATCCGCCGCACCATTCAGCACGCTGACCTGCTGGTCGTGCGTCGCGGCGAGAAGGTCACCGTCGAGGTTAACGTGGTCGTCGAGGGCGATGCCGCACCCGACACCCTGGTCACTCAGGAGACCAACGCAATCGAGATCGAGGCCGAAGCGCTGTCTATCCCGGAACAGTTGACGGTCTCGATCGAGGGCGCCGAAGCCGGCACCCAGTTCACCGCCGGGCAGATCTCGTTGCCGCGCGGCGTCACCCTCATCGCCGACCCCGACTTACTCGTGGTCAATGTGGTGAACGCGCCGACTGCCGAGGACCTCGCAGAAGAGGGCGCTGGCGACGAAGGCGAGGCCGCGGAAGACGGGGCAGAGGCCGACGGCGAGGCCGGCGAAGCCTCCGAGGGCACCGACGAGTCCGAATAGGCGGTTTGCAGCATGGCCGAGCCACTACTGCTGGTCGGCCTGGGCAATCCCGGCGAAACCTACGCCCGCACCCGGCACAACCTGGGGTTCATGGTCGCCGACCTGCTCGCCGCGCGCTTGGGATCGAAGTTCAAGGCGCACCGGCGTTCTGGCGCCGAGGTCGTCACCGGGCGGCTTGCCGGGCGTCCGGTGGTGTTGGCCAAGCCGCGGTGCTACATGAACGAGTCCGGCCGTCAGGTGGGCCCGTTGGCGAAGTTCTACTCGGTGCCGCCCGCCGACATCGTCGTCATCCACGACGAGCTTGACCTGGAGTTCGGTTGCATCAGGCTCAAGTTCGGCGGCGGGGAAGGCGGCCACAACGGGGTGCGTTCGGTAGCCGCGGCGTTGGGCACCAAAGACTTTCAGCGGGTGCGGATTGGTGTTGGCCGCCCGCCCGGACGCAAAGATCCGGCGGCGTTCGTGCTGGAGAACTTCAGTGCCGCCGAGCGAGCCGAGGTGCCGACGATCTGCGAGCAGGCGGCCGACGCCGCCGAGTTGCTCATCGAGCTGGGACTGGAACCCGCGCAAAACCGCGTCCACGCCTGGTAAATACCCCCGCGAGCAGACGCAAACTCGTACGTTTCCGGCGGAAAATGTACGAGTTTGCGTCTGCTCAGCGGAAAACGCTAGGTGACCAGGGTCAGGGTGTTGGAGCGGCGCAGCTTGCCCGACGGCGTCTTCGGGATGGTGCCCGGCCCGAGCACGACGACGTTGCGCGGCCGCATGTCGACCTCGGCGACGACCTCGTGGGCCACCTGGTGCTCGATGCGACGCACCTCGGCCGGGTCTTCGAAGGCATTGGATTCGACGGCAACGGCGAAGGTCTCGCGGGAGTGGCCCGCATCAAGCCGCACTGCCACCGCGCAGCCCGGACGAACTCCCTCGACCCGGCCCGCCGCCCGCTCGATGTCGGTCGGGTAGATGTTGCGGCCAGCCATGATGATGACGTCCTTGACTCGGCCGCACACCACGACGTGGCCGTTGTCCATCTGATAGCCGAGGTCTCCGGTGTCGTACCAGCCCTGCTCATCCTGCGACGGCATGAATCCGCCCATCGTGATGTAGCCCGGCGTCACCGGCTCCCCACGCAACTCGATGACCCCCACGCCGCGGCGCGGCAGGATGGTGCCGTCCTCGCCGACGATGCGAATCTCCAGGCCCTCCAGCAGCGGGCCCAGCGACGCCAGTCGGCGAGTGTTCCCGCGGGTGGCCGGCACCGCCCGGCGCAACGCGGCCATCAGGTCGGCGTCGACCTCGTCGACCACCAATCCCGCATTGCACTCGGAGAACGACACCGCCAGCGTGGTCTCAGCCATGCCGTAGGCGGGCAGGATCGCCTCAGGCCGCAGCCCAAACGGCTTGCCCGCGTCAATCAGGTCCTCGACGTCGGCCGGCTCCACGGGCTCAGCACCCGAAAGCGCGAAGCGCAGCGTGGACAGATCGAATTGGCCGGGCTTGGCCTGCTTGCGCAGCCGCTTGGCGAACAGCGAGTAAGCGAAGTTGGGCGCGGCCGTCATCGTGCCCTTGTACTTGTCGATCAGCTTGGCCCACAGCAGGGTGTCGCGCAGGAAGTCCATTGGGGTGACCTTGACCAGCTCAGCGCCGAAGTACATCGGCACGGTCAAGAACCCGATCATCCCCATGTCGTGGAAGCACGGCAGCCAGCTGACCATGACGTCTTTCTCGACGTCGTACTCCGCGCCGATGAACATGGCCTCGGCATTGGAGTGCACGTTGCGGTGCGTGATCAACACGGCTTTCGGAGAGCCGGTGGAACCAGACGTCAGCTGCATCAGCGCCAGATCGTCCTCATCGGTCTCGATGGGGTCGATCGGGTCGTAAGCGAGCAACTGCTCGACGGTCAGCACCGTGATGCCGCGCTCTTCGAGCACCGGGGCGGCAGGCATGAACGGATCGGAGATGATGACGACCTTGGCCTCGATCATGTCGATCACGGTCGTGGTGTCTTCGGCCCAGGAGATCAAGTCGGTGCGCGGGGTGGGCTGGTGCAGCATGGTCAGGCTCGCGCCGCGCATCCACAGGCCCTGGGCGGTCGGGGCAATCTCCACCGGCGCTCCGGCCAACACACCCACCGCGTCACCGTGGCCGACGCCGGCAGCGGCCAGCCCACCGGCTATTTGACGCGCCCTCTCGTGCACCTCACGCCAGGTGTGGCGGACGGGAGTGTGGGGCTCACCGGTAACCATGCCCTTGGTGCTCTGATGGGCATTACGGAACATCGTCTCGGTAAACCTGCTCAAAGCATCCTCCTCGGCTCCGGCGCTAAGGTCCGGATTTTCATGTTCCGCCTGCTGGACGGCACTTTGCAGCAGGCGCGCACACACAGTTCGGGAGCAGTTAAGTCTCAAAACGGTGATGAGCCCACGGGTGCAGAGATCGAATCCTCTGCCTTCCTCGAGTCGTCACCGCGGATTATCTTAAGCAACTCTTAAGTAACTACCAAACTCACGGCGCTACTGAGGGCGATGTCACACCTAGCCGTCACATCTCGGTGGGTGCCGGCACCACCCGGGCCCCTGGCACCGGACCGGACGCGACCCGAACCGTGCGACACACGCCCGCCCCGGACAGCTGAGCGCCAACGTCGACCGCTGACTCCGCCGAGGCGCACAAGAACGCACACGTCGGACCCGAACCAGACACAATGCCGGCCAGCGCACCGGCATCCACCCCGGCGCGCAGGGCACGCCGCAGCGCCGGGTCCAGGCTTATCGCGGCCGCCTGCATTTCGTTGCCCAATAGCGGTGCCAGCTCATGCGGATCCCCCGCCGCGAGCGCCGCCAGCACCGGACCCGGCTCGTCCAGTCGAGGTGGATCTCCGACCTCCCTGAGCCGGTCCAGCTCGCCATACACCGCTGGGGTCAGCAGCTCGCTCTTGGCGAACGCCAGCACCCAATGAAAGGTATTGCGCGACAACACCGTAGCCAGTTCTTCGCCTCGCCCAGTACCCAGCGCGGTGCCGCCGTGCAGGGCAAAAGGCACGTCGCTGCCCAGCTTTGCCGCGAGCATGCGCAGGTCGCGGCGGGGCAAGTTGAGTTCCCACAACGAGTTCATGGCGACCAGGACAGCGGCGGCATCGGCGCTGCCCCCGCCCATGCCGCCGGCCACTGGAATCGATTTGTCGATCATGATCGACACATCCGCTGCCCGCCCCACGTGATCGGCCAGCAGCTCGGCTGCCTTCCAGGCGAGGTTGCGTTCGTCGGTCGGCAACTTGTCGGCGCCCTCGCCGACAATCTCGAGCGATAACACATCGGCGCTGCGCACGGTCAGGTCGTCGACCAAAGAGACAGCGTGAAACACCGTGGTCAGGTCGTGATAGCCGTCCTCGCGTCGATCACCGACGGCCAGATGGAGGTTGACCTTCCCCGGGACCCGAACGGTGACCGACCCGGTCGGCACCCACAACTCGGCGGTATTTCCGTCACTCACTGTCAGCCACCACCACCGCAGCAGACTATCGCTGCAACTGGCGAACCACACTCAGGACCGCCCAAGTGGGGTCCCTTCAGTACTCAGCTCACCGAGACGTGCCGCTCATCGTCCGTGCCTGGTGTTTGGTCCTGGGAACGCTGCCAGAGTCGGATGAAGTCGTCGATCGCCAGGGTTTCGCCTCGACGGGCGGGGTCGATGCTGGCGGCAAGCAGTCGGCTCGCCGACTCGTTGCCTGAGCCGGCCCACTCCACAAACGCGTTGCGCGACGTCTTGCGCCGCTGCGCGAACGCGATGTCCACGAGTCGGAAGACCTGCTTGCGGAACGCCTCATCGGTCGGCCACGGGGAGGTCTCGTACCGGTCGATGCGCACCAACCCGGAATAGACGCGGGGAATGGGCCAGAACACGGTCGGGGACACCGTCCCGCAGCGGCGAACCCGTCCGTAAAAGTTCACCTTGACGCTGGGCACCCCGTATTCCTTGCCCCCTGGTTCGGCGGCCAGCCGTTCGGCGACCTCGGCCTGCACCATCACCGTCACCGTGCGAATCGAGGGAAACTCGGCGAGCAGGTGTAGTAGCGCGGGAACCGCGACGTTGTAGGGCAGGTTGGCCACCACCGCGGTCGGCTCGGTCGCCAGATCCTCCCGGCGCAGGGTCAGCACGTCATGGTTGAGCACCGTAAGCCGCTGTATTTCGCTGTTGGAGTGCTCGGCGACGGTCTGTGGCAGCCGGGTCGCCAACACGGGGTCGATCTCGATCGCGGCGACGGTCGCGCCACGGTCAAGCAGCGCCAGCGTGAGCGACCCCAGGCCCGGCCCGACCTCTAGAACGACGTCCGAGCGACTCACCCCGGAAACAGTGACTATCCGTCGCACCGTGTTGGCGTCGTGCACGAAATTTTGACCGAGCGATTTCCGCGGTCGGAAGTCGAGTTCTTTGGCCAGCCGCCTGATCTCGGTGCGTCCGAGTAGCCGGATGGTCAGCGCGTGCCCGCCCGTCCGCTGCACACGGGCCAGGCGCCCCAGCCTTGGCGCTGGCGAGTTACCTCGGCAACGGCGATCTGCTCCTCGCGCGTGGCCAGGTCGGCGCGGTACGCGTAGCGCAGCCCGCCATTGGCCTCCCAGGTGCCCTGGTCGAACTGGACACCGCCGTAGTAGCCGTTACCGGTGTTGATGGCCCAGTTACCACCGGCCTCACAGCCCGCGATGGCGTCCCAGATGATGCCGTCGACCACCGACGGCACTTCAGTACCCGGCTTGGTGCCTACTCGCACCACCGACTCCCGGGCCGGTTCCAGAATCACGTTAGCGATGGGCAACCGGCCCGTCTCGACACCGTTGACCGAGGCCACCGCGAACGTCACGTCCTGCGTGCCTGGCGTGCCCGGGTCTTCGATGATCTGGCGGCTCATGTTCAGTTCCGGGTCCTCGATAAGACGGGACCCCGGGGGCAGCGGCACCCGCTCGGTGACCTGACCGATCCGGTTACGGGTCACGTGGATCTGCATGCCGTCCGCGATCGGCGCGTTCGCGTTGGGCACCACGTGGTCACTGGCTTCCAGCGGTACACCGGCGGCGGACAACAGCCCGGCGACGTTGGGTGCCGGCAGGTGCACCGTGCGGATGTTGCCGGCGTCTTCGATTTGCACGGTCTTGGCGCTGACGACCGGCAGCGTCATTCCCGCCAGCGGAACCCGACTGCCGCGCGAAGCCGCGGCGGGCGCCGTGTCGGTCATGGCAAGTTGCGCCAGCGCCTCGTCGACGGTCGACGCGGTTGTCCACACCTGCCTGGTCTGGTGGCCGTCCAGGGAGATCTCCAACGGACGGGAGCGGCGCAACACAATGTTGGCCGCGTCAGCGACCGCCACGTCGGCGGCCGGATACAGGTCGTCACGCTCGGCGACGGAGAAGCCATTTTCCTCGACGATGTCGATCACTCGCGATTTCATGGTCGTCACCCGCATCGCGGTTCCGTCGACCGTCAAAGTCACCGTCTTGGCCGCGGAGACGGCAAACCCGCCGGCGAACGTCAGTGCAAGTAGCAGCGCGCCAACAAGGAGGCGCAACGTCGGTGATTCAGTTTGGTGGAGCTTGTTTATCAAATTCAATGTTCGTGTATCCCTACAAGTAACGACCAAAACAACAGCAACCGCCGACCTTCTCACCCAAAAATCACGAAATGGGAACCCTTCCCGGAAAACCCCAGGAAAGGTGCCCACCCGTTCGATCACAAGACGGTAACGAACCGGCCAATGGACGGCAACTCCGGCGCGAAGATGTTAGGGCCGATTAGGGGAAATCAGCCAGCTATCGGACCCAGTCCGTAGGCGCGGCGGGCATTGCTGGTCGTCAGCTCCGCCAATTCTTCCGGCCGCCGATTAACCAGCTCAGCCAGTGCCCGGACGGTATAGGGCAGACAGTACGGTTCGTTCGCTGCGCCACGGTAAGGGTGAGGCGTCAAAAAAGGTGCATCGGTTTCTACCAAAACCTGGCTCAACGGCATCAGCGGCACCGCTTCGCGCAGCTCCCGAGCGTTGCGGAAGCTCACCGTCCCGGACAGGCTGAACAACCACCCGGCGGCTACGCACTCGCGGGCCATCGCACTGTCGGAAGAGAAGCAGTGGAAGATCACGGTCTCGGGTGCGCCCTCGGCCCGCAGCACGTCCAGCACCTCGCGATCGGCCTGCCGATTGTGGATCATCAGCGGCTTGCCAAGCCGCTTGGCCAGGTCGATATGCCACGCGAAGGCCTCCCGCTGCACCTCCGGTTCGGCACACCCGTCGAGCCGGCCCGGCCAATACATGTCCATGCCGGTCTCACCGACGGCTACCACCCGGGGATGGGATGCAAGCTCCTCGATCTCAGCGCGGGCCGCGTCGTTCAGCGCGTCCGTGCGGGTGGGATGCAGCGCCACCGCGGCGTACACCCGCGGATCCCACTGCGCGGCCTGGGTCACCCAGCGCGCCGAGGCCAGGTCGTCGGCAATGGTGACTACCGCCCCCACGCCAACGGCCCCGGCACGATCGAGAATCGCGCCGACGGAGGCCGCGTCAGTAGCGCCACACGCGTCGAGGTGCGTGTGGGCGTCGATCAACGGCGCCAACGGCTGTGGCGCGGGCGGGCTGTCTCGTTGGGCCTGACGGTTGGAGCTCACGTCGCACACAATATGTGGGCCCAATTAGGGTGATCTCCAAATGAACCCCTCGCAGCCCTTCTACGTCACGACCGCGATCGCGTATCCCAACGCAGCTCCGCACGTGGGTCACGCCTACGAATACATCGCCAGCGACGCGATTGCCCGCTTCAAACGGCTGGACGGCTTCGATGTGCGGTTCCTGACCGGAACCGACGAGCACGGCCTCAAGGTCGCGCAGGCCGCCGCGGCTGCGGGCGTGCCGACCGCCGAACACGCCCGGCGGAATTCGGATGTTTTTCAGCGCATGCAGGAAAACCTCAATATCTCCTTCGACCGGTTCATCCGCACCACCGACGCCGACCACCACGAAGCGTCCATAGAGATCTGGCGGCGTATGGCCGACTCCGGTGATCTCTATGAGGACGACTACTCCGGGTGGTACTCGGTCCGTGACGAGCGTTTCTTCGTCGAGTCGGAAACTCAGGTAGTCGACGGGGTCCGAATCGCGGTGGAAACCGGCACCCCGGTGACGTGGACCGAGGAGAAGACGTTCTTCTTCCGACTTTCGGCCTATGCCGACAGGCTGCTGGCCCACTATGCGGCCAACCCCGACTTCATCGGTCCCGAAGTCCGGCGCAACGAGGTGGTCAGCTTCGTCTCCGGCGGGCTGAAGGATCTGTCCGTCTCGCGCACGTCGTTCGACTGGGGTGTCAAGGTGCCCGACCATCCCGACCACGTCATGTACGTCTGGGTCGACGCACTGACCAACTATCTGACCGGAGCGGGCTTTCCCGACACCAGCTCAGAATCGTTCCAGCGCTACTGGCCCGCCGACCTACACATGATCGGCAAAGACATCATCCGGTTTCACGCCGTCTATTGGCCGGCGTTCCTGATGTCGGCCGGAATCGAGCTGCCCCGAAGGGTTTTCGCGCACGGGTTTTTACACAACCGCGGCGAGAAGATGAGCAAGTCGGTGGGCAACACCGTGGATCCGACAGCCTTGGCCGACACGTTCGGCGTCGACCAGGTCCGATACTTCCTGCTGCGTGAAGTCCCGTTCGGCCAGGACGGCAGCTACAGCGAAGAGGCGATCATCAATCGGATCAACACCGACCTGGCCAACGAGCTGGGCAACCTGGCCCAACGCTCGTTGTCGATGGTGGCCAAGAATTTGAACGGAACGGTTCCTGAACCCGGTGAGTTCTCGGCTGCCGACGCCGAGCTGCTCGCGACGGCGGACGGCTTGCTGCCGCGGGTGCGCGCCCACTTCGACACCCAGGCCATGCACCTGGCCCTGGAAGCAATCTGGCTGATGCTCGGCGACGCGAACAAATATTTCTCGGCGCAGGAGCCGTGGGTGCTGCGTAAGAGCGAGTCGGAAGCCGATGAGATCAGGTTCCGCACCGTTTTGTACACCACCTGCGAGGTGGTGCGGATCGCGGCGCTACTCGTGCAGCCCGTGATGCCGGAGTCGGCGAGCAAAATGCTGGACTTGCTCGGCCAGCCCGACAACGAGCGGGCGTTTACTTCCGTTGCCGCGCGGTTGGTTCCCGGCACCGCATTACCGCCGCCAGCCGGGGTTTTCCCGCGCTACCAGCAGGACAAAGACGAATAGTGGGGCCGCAGCGCGCGGCTTCACAACTCGCCAGGGAAGATAGCGTCGGAACTACCCTCTGGCATAAGACATAATCGGGCTGTGGAGCGACGACAAAATCGGCAGCCCGCCCAATCGCCGATGACCACGCTGAAGCAGTTGCCAGCGCTGGTTGTGCTGGAGCGCATCCCGGTGCCCGTGCTCGCCATCGGACACGACGGGGGCATCTTGTTCACCAACTCCGCGTTCGCCCAGATGGTGGGTTGCGATCCCGAGGAAGTTCTGGCCCTGAAGTTCCATGAGATCTTTCATCGGGCCCCTGATTCGGAGTCGTCCCTGTTGTCGTTCGTCCATGCGCTGGCCAACGAGGTCGTCGAATTGGCGCACAAGGACGGTTCGGTGGTGCGAGCGTTGATGAGCAGGTCAGCGGTCATGAGGGCAGACGACAAATTCGCCCTCGCGGCGTTTCAGGACCTCACTGAGCAACTGTGGGAAGAAGAGCGCTAAGCCCTGTTCGCAGGACCTCTATGAATTTCACCAGACCGTTAGTATAGCTCTAGCCGGTTTCTGATACTTGTAGTATGATTTCCTTCATGATTAAGACTCGCAAAGATTTGGAGTCGTACATAGCGGCGGACTTGCACGCGCAGGGCCTCGACCGCTGGCGGCATCGCTATCGAATCATGCATCGCGCTGCTTACTTCCAGCGTCTGCTGCGTAAGTCCGAGTATTGGACCAACGCGGCCAGAACTCCGGTTGGGCGCCTCATCGCCGGATACTTCCAGCTGCGCTGCAAGTTCCTGGGCGAACGACTCGGCTTCGGCATCCCGCGCAACGCATTCGGGCCAGGCCTGTCCATCGCGCACGTCGGTTGGGTGCACGTGCATCATCGGGCAAAAATCGGCGCCAACTGCCGGATCCACCAAGGCGTGACCATCGGTGAAGGACGTCCTGGCCAGTATCCGACCATTGGCGACGACGTATTCATCTTCCCCGGCGCCATGATCCTTGGCGCCGACGTCGGCAGTCGCGTCGGCGTCCTGGCGGGAGCGGTGGTCACCAAATCGGTACCCGACGACGTCGACGTTGCCGGCATTCCGGCCCACATCGTTAAGGATCGACGTCCGAGCCCTGCCCCGCCGGCGGTGCTCGCCGACGCCTGACTAACCGTGCGGTGTCGCCGCGTCGCTCGCTGGCGCGTCGACCGGCTTGGGCCGCGAGTGGCGCATCGCCTCACGCGCCAGGAATTGCCGGAAATACGGCAGCGAATCTTCGGTGGCAATGCCGGGCAATAGCAGCGCCCACAGTTGACTCAACTTGCCGCTGAGGTCTTCGGCCAGGCTTTCGCTGATGCGATGTCCGGTGATGGCAATGGAGATCATGCGCGTTCCGTACATGGCGCCGACGATCGTTGCGCTGACGACCTCCGCGTCGACGTCGGCTCTAATGTCACCCTCGGCGATCGCCCGGCGGGCCTGTGCCGCCATTGCTTCAACCCAGTTTTGACAACCGCGCGCGGTTGCATCGTTGAATCCACTGAGGGCGCCGGTCAATTGCTCGGCGGCACGCGCGAGCTTGTCCGTGCTCAACACGTTGGCGATGGCAAACGTGCCGTGGATCATGTTCTCCAGCGCGGGCGAGGCAGACCCGCACACATTGCGGAACGCCAGAAGCATGGATTGCGAACCCTCGTCGATGATGTCGGACGCGAGCGCTTCTTTGGAATCGAAGTGGTGGTACAGGGCACCCTTCGTCATGCCCGTCCGCTCGATAATCGTGCCCCAGCCAGCGGCCGCGTAGCCAACCTCGCCGAAGACATCGATGGCGGCATCGAGAATCTTTCGCCGGGTTAGCTCGGATCGAATCTGGCGCGCCAACGCTTCTGCACCTCCGACAAGTGGCACGATCCGCTTAGGCTGCCCCCGCTCGCGGACCTCTGTATCTCATTTTTCCTGGTCAGCGCGAATACTAACAGCAGGCATTTCGACTCATCCCGGGGTTTCGCTGGCTGGCAATCCGCCCACTGCAAGACCCGTGCGGCGCCGGAGAAATTGCTTGAAGTAGTCAAAACGATCCGGTTGCAATATCCCATGCAGCACCAGGATCCAGTTCTTCTCCAAATCGAGCAGATACCGTCGCGGGTCGTCGAGGGCACTGGTTTGGCGCAGCCCCATATACATAGACACCACGAGACGTCCGACGTCGTCCGGCGCACATCGTGGCGCGACGTCGCCCTCGGTTATCGCGCGTTCGACAACCGCTGCCAGAGCCTCGATCCACCCGTCCAGCAGCCTGGCCTGCAACCCCTCGGTACGCCCGACCGATTCGAGTAGATGTCCAGCCGCCCGCGACACATCCTGATTGATGTCGCGCACAGCGGCCAGGTAAGTGAAGTCGATCAGCGTCTCGAGGCCCGAGAGCTGCTTGGCGAGCAGATCCTGCACGGCCACCCGGCCCGCCACAATGTGCTGCTCAATGATCGCCACCGCCAGCGCGTGCTTGGAGCGGAAGTGGAAGTACATTGCGCCCTTGGTCAATTCGGCCTCGGCAAGGATGTCGTCGAGGCCGACGTCGTGGTACGCCCGTCGGGCGAACTGATGGGCGGCAGCGCGCAGGATTTGATGACGAGTGGTATCAGCTCGTCCGTCAGTCGAGTCGGTAGTCATTGTTGCCGAAATACTCAATTGGCCCGTGCCGGCGGGTCGTCCTCGCGTGCGACGGTCGCATTCACGTTCGCGCCTTCCTCGAGCAGGGTAGCGAGTTAGTCGTTTTCTAAGCACTCACCGGGCGTCGCAGGCGGCTTGGCGCCGCCTTTGAGGTTATCAGTCCAGTGTCGACCTGCGGAGTTGCGACGATCCGCGCGTTAAACGTGATGTAGGCCATACTTGAAGTTGGTTCTAGGCCTTCACCTCGTTCAAAAAGTATGTATAGTTCGATTTATCAGAGGATTCGGTCTGCGGGGGATGTCTAAGCAGCCCGAATTCCTGGATAGGGGACTTATCACTGGATTCGCACCCTGATACAGCCGTCAGCGTTAGGAGAGGTGCATGTCGTTCGTAACTACGCAACCGGAGGTGCTCGCCGCATCTGCCGGCACCTTGCAGGGCATCGGTTCCGCCGTGAACGCGGGGAACGCGGCCGCGGCCGCCCCCACCACCGCAGTGATCCCGGCGGCCGCTGACGAAGTGTCGGCCCTGACGGCTATCCAGTTTGCCGCGCACGCCCAGGTGTACCAGGCCGTGAGCGCCCAAGCCGCGGCAATACACGAGATGTTTGTCAACGCCATGAACGTTAGTGCCAATTCGTACGCAGCCACCGAAGCGGCCAACGCGGCCGCAGCGGGCTGACGCGGAGGCTCACGATCAATGGACTTCGGCGCACTTCCACCTGAGATCAACTCGGCCAGGATGTATGCGGGCCCCGGAGCGGGTCCGCTGATCACCGCCGCAGTCGCCTGGGACGAATTGGCATCCGAATTGCTGGCTGCGACCTCGGCCTACACCTCGGTGATCGCGGGCCTGACCAGCGGCCCGTGGCTCGGTCCCGCCGCGGTGAACGCGGCAGCGGCGTTCATGCCCTACTCCACCTGGACCGGCGCGACGGCCGCACAGGCCGAAGACGCCGCCGCCCAGGCCAGGGCTGCAATTTCCGCTTATGAAGCAGCGTATGCAGCGACGGTGCCACCAGCGGTGGTTGCGGCCAATCGCAGCTTGCTGGGGGTTCTGGTGGCAACGAACTTCTTCGGGCAGAACTCACCGGCGATCGCGGCCACCGAAGCCCACTACTGCGAGATGTGGGCCCAAGACGCCGCGGCGATGTACAGCTATGCCGGCACTTCGGCGGCCGCGTCCACATTGACACCGTTCGAGTCGCCGCCGCAGGTGACCGAGGCGGCGGGATTGGCCTCGCAGGCGACCGCGGTCTCCGAGGCCACCGGCGAAGCCGCCGCCACCCAGACGACGCTGGCGTCGCTGGTGAGTTCGGTGCCCGCGGCGCTGTCCAGCATGACCACGCCCGCGTCGCTGACCGGGGCGTCTGGACCGTTGTCCGCGGCGGCCATCATCCCGTCGACGTCGTCACTCGGCTCTACCGGCGACATCGCGAACCTACTGAACATCGCTGTGATGCCTGTTTTCGCATTGTCGAGCCTGCTGGGCATCGCCCAGACCATGCAGGGCATGGCGGCAACCGCAGCTCAACAGGTTGCGGCAGAGGCAGCGGCGGCAGCGGAAATCGCGGGCGCCGCCGCAGCAGGGGCGGAAGAAGCGATCGGCGGTGGCGTACTGGGCGCCATGGGTTCAGCATCCACCCTGGGCTCCCTATCGGTGCCTCCGACCTGGACCAGCGTGATCCCGACGGCCCACTTCGCCGGCGCCAACGGGGCTGTGGCGGGCGCCGGGCTCGCCGGCGCAGGAAACATGCCACCTAGCTTGCTGGGCGGAATGCCCCGAGGCGGTGCCGGCTCCAACTCTCCGGGCCCCCGGTACGGACTTGTTCCCACCGTCATGGCGCAGCCGCCGTCGGCTGGATACGGAGCCGTCATCTGACGCGGCGGCGCAGCCAGCACCATCCTCGAAAATACGCATAGCCCATTTTTACCCTCTAAACCATCCGAATAGTACGCAAATCCAGAGATAGAGAGTGATCCGGTATGTACGTTTCCAACGCTGACCTGAGGAGAGTCTCATGAAGGTCGTACTTTTTTGTGGCGGTTACGGCATGCGCATGCGAAGCGCCGACGGTGACCTCGTCCCCAAGCCACTGCAGATGGTCGGGCCTCGTCCGCTGGTGTGGCACGTGATGCGCTACTACGCGCACTACGGGCACAAGGACTTCATCCTTTGCCTCGGCTACGGCCAGTCCATGATCAAGGACTTCTTCCTCAACTACCGCGAGACGGAGTCCAACGACTTCGTTATGCGAGGTGGCGACGTCGAACTGCTCGATACCGACATGTCGGAGTGGAACATCACGTTCGTCGACACCGGGTTGGAGTCACCGATCGGCGAGCGGCTGCGTCGGGTCCGCAAATACCTCGGGGATGACGAGTACTTTCTGGCCAACTACGCCGACGTGCTCACCGACGCCCCACTGGACACCATGATCGACCGGTTCCACGCGGCCGACGCGGCGGCCTCGATGCTTGTCGTGCCGCCGCAGTCGTCATTCCACTGCGTCGATGTCAGCAGCCATGGCGACATCAAGGAGATCGCCCCGATCGCCAAGTTCCCGATCTGGGTCAACGGTGGCTACTTCGTCCTCCGCCAGGACGTCATCGACCTGATCCCCGAAAACGGCGACCTCGTCGGCGACGCATGCATGGCACTGGCCGGAACCGGACGGCTCCTGGGCTACGAGCACCACGGCTTCTGGAAGCCCGCCGACACGTTCAAGGAGCGGGCCGAACTCGACGCCGACTACCACAGGGGAATCCGCCCCTGGGCGGTCTGGGAACAAGCGCAGGACACCGTCCCAACGGCGGGCCTTACGGCATGAGCCCATTGGCCTTCGCTTCGCGAGAAGGCGGCATCGGTTCCGTTGCCGCCATCGGCGCGCACTGCGATGACATCGTCATCGGCGCCGGCGCCACGCTGATGCAGATCGCCCAGCAGAATCCTGGTGTCACTGTGCATGCGCTGGTGTTGACCGGTGCGGGCACCGAGCGCGAGATCGAGGAGAAGAACGCTCTGGCGGCGCTGCTCTCCAGCGCGCCTGAGGCCCAAGTGCGGTTGACCGTGGCCGACCTACCCGACGGACGCCTGCCGGAGCACTGGGGATCGGTCAAGCAACATCTCGCCGATTTTCGCCGCGAATGCGAGCCCGATCTCGTGGTGGGGCCCCATCGCGACGACTCCCACCAGGACCACCGCCTGATCGCGGAACTGATTCCCACCGAATTCCGCGCGCATCTGACGTTGGGCTACGAGATCCTCAAGTGGGAGTCCGACCTGCCGAATCCATCTGTGTACGTGCCAGTTTCATCTCTTGTAGCGCGACAGAAGGCTCGACTTCTCGCGGAGTGCTATCCGTCGCAGACGGACCGGGACTGGTTTGACGACGAGGCATTCCTTGGCTTGATGCGGGTCCGCGGGGCGCAATGCCATGCCCGCTATGCCGAAGCCTTCGTGCTCGAGAAAGCGGTGCTGGAGATTTCCGCCGACAAGGGGGGATCTGCGTGAGGTACACACCCACCCACGTCGCGGGCGTAACGATCATCGACATCGAGCCCCATCGCGACCACCGCGGGTTCTTCTCACGGATTTTCTGCGCCGACGAATTCGCCGAGCATGGGCTGATTTCTGAAGTGTCGCAGACAAGTGTCTGCTTCAACCACACCCGTGGCACTGTGCGCGGTCTACATCGCCAGGTGCCGCCCCACGCCGAGGCAAAGTTGGTGCGCTGCATCCGCGGTGCCATTGCGGACGTGGCCGTGGATGTGCGCCCAGAGTCGCCGACATTCGGCAGGCACGTAATGGTCGAGTTGAGTGCCGAGAACCATCGGGCACTATTTCTGCCTCCCTATGTCGCACACGGATTTCAGACCCTGACCGACGAAACCGAGCTCCTCTATCAGATCAGCGGCCCTTACGTTCCGACCAGCGAACAGAACTTTCGTTGGAACGAGCCGGCATTCGGTATCGAATGGCCACTGCCCGTCACAGTCGTCTCCGAAAAGGACGCCAGCTGGCCGCTTTTGGCTTCACCCCTGCAGCCGGCGCAGTCGGCGTTCGACGAGCCCCTTGAGGACACCGGAACATGAACACGACCGCGGTGCGCATGGTGGTCAGTGGGAGCATCGTCGAACGCTGTGAAGCCGACGAGGTGCTTTCACTGATCGAGACGCGCTTGCGTTCGTCGTCGGCCCTGGGCCTGGCGGTGGGTTCGGTGAATCTCGACCATCTGCACCATTTCCGCAAGATTGGCGCCGCGCCCAACGGTCGGTTGGAGTGGTTGTTACTGGCGGACGGCATGCCGATCGCCTGGCGGGGCCAGTTGCTGACGGCGCAACCGTGGCCGCGGGTCACCGGCGCTGACCTGCTGCCCGCTGTGTTGGCGTCGGCCGAGGTCCAAGGTCACCGAGTCGGCTTCTTCGGCGGTAGTGCCCAAACCCACGAACTGCTGACCGAACACCTGCGACACAATTACCCTGCGTTGGTCGTCTCCGGAATGTGGGCACCTGACTCGGGGGACATCGACTCCCGTTCTGACGCAATCGCTTCGGCAATTCGCACCGCACGCACCGACATTCTGGTCGTAAGCCTGGGCAAGCCTCGCCAGGAACAGTGGGTCGATCAATACGGATTCGCGACCGGGGCCCGGGTCTTCCTGCCCTGCGGTGGTGCCATCGATTTCATGGCCGGCCAGACCCGCCGCGCCCCCGAGTGGATGCAGCGGTTCGGGCTGGAATGGTTCTACCGGTTGACCCACGAACCGAGACGGCTGGCTCGTCGCTATCTCCTGCAGGGTCCGCGAGCGTTGCTACGCTCCGCGCGCGCCCAGCTGATCTGTTATCCCGGCACCTACTATTCGGGCCTTATCCAAGCCGGGACTGTCGAAAACTCCGGCACTGCAACAGAAGCAGCGTCCGCATGACGGATGGAGCCAGCATGACTAGCACCCTGGAACCCGCCGCCGGTGCGCAAGTAGTGCGGTTGCCTGTCACCGTGCTGCCGACGCGACGATCCGGTGTCGGCACGGATTCCCACTGGCAGCAACGGTATGCCAACTGGCTGCGGGTTACCGATTCGGTGATCGTCAGTGCGGCAGTCGCGCTAGCCCAGTTCGTTCGATTCGGAGACTCACCGAACCACTCGGGATATCCGGGGCCAGTGATGACGCTCTTCTCGGGTCTGTTTGCTGCACTGTGGCTTTCGTCCATCGCAGTGTTTCACACCAGGTCCACCCGCATCATCGGCGCGGGCATCGACGAGTACCGACGCATCGCCAGTGCGTCGTTCTGGACGTTCGGAATCATCGCAATGGTCACGCTGCTGGCCAAGATCGACTTGGCCCGGGGCTACCTGGCCGTCGCGCTCCCGGCAGGCACTCTGGGGCTGCTGGCGAGCCGCAATCTGTGGCGCAAGTACGTCTGGCATAAGCGTGCGCAGGGCCGCTACCAAACCATGGTGTTGGCGGTTGGCGACCGCCCAGGGGTCGCCCACCTTGCCCACGAACTCATCCGCAACCCCAAAGACGGCTACGTCGTGGTCGGTGTCTGCATTGCCGGACATGGCCCATCGCGCGGGGCGACGCTTACGGTCGGCGGCCAGGAGATCCCAATCCTCGGCGACGAAACCGCCGCACTGGCCGCACTGGACTACTGCGGCGCCGACACCGTGGCTGTGACGCGCACCGAGCATTTCGACGGGCAAGGGATCCGAGAGTTGATGTGGGAGTTAGAAACCACCGCCGTCGACCTCGTGGTGGCGCCTGGCGTCATGGATGTCGCCGGAGCCCGATTGACACTGCGACCGATCGCAGGGTTCCCGCTGCTGCATGTGGAGAAGCCGCAATACGAAGGAAGCCAGCGCTTCTTGAAGCGTGCCTTCGATTTCTGCTTCGCCCTGGCCGCACTCCTGGTCACCTCGCCACTGCTCATCGCGTCCGCCGTCGCGATCAAACTCAACAGCCCAGGGCCCGTCTTCTACCGGGCCGAGCGCATTGGCCTGGACGGTGAGCCTTTCACGATGCTGAAGTTGCGCACCATGTGCGACGGTGCGGACACCCAGGTCGAACGCCTGCTCCCGCTGAATCAGGGCGCCGGAGGCATGCTGTTCAAGATTCACCAAGACCCCCGGGTCACACCCGTGGGAAAGGTGCTCCGCCGATTCAGCATCGACGAATTACCGCAATTCATCAATGTTTTGAAGCAGGACATGAGCGTCGTCGGTCCGCGACCACCATTGCGGCGTGAAGTAGAGAACTATGACGGGGACGTCAAGCGACGACTCTTGGTGAAGCCAGGTGTCACTGGACTCTGGCAAGTCAGCGGGCGGTCGGACCTTTCCTGGGACGATTCGGTGCGACTCGATCTGTCCTACGTCGACAACTGGTCAATGACCGGCGATCTCGTGATCATCGCCAGGACCCTACGCGCCGTCCTGGCCAGCGACGGAGCTTATTGATGAAGGGCCACATCATGACTGAACCGACGGCCGGGGAGGCACCCCCGCCGTCGGTGCCCCAGTCAGTACCGCAAGCGCAGATCGCACACGCCTTTTCGATTCAGTTGATCTGCCGGGTCCTGGGGATGCTGGCCTCGGTGGTCTCCGTCGCGATGACGGCTCGCTACCTTGGGCCCGACCGTTACGGCCAGCTCATGATCGCGGTCGCCTTCATCGGAATATGGACCAGCATGACCGATCTCGGCATCAGCACCGTGATCGTGCGTCGCGTCACGTCCGGCCGGGGCGAGTTGGAACGATTGGTGCGCGTCAACAGCGGTCTGTCCCTGGTGTATTGCCTACCGTTGGCCGTCATCGCGGCGGTTACCGGGTTGATGGTCTATCGCGACGCCGACGTGCGAGTGATGCTGGTGGTCCTGTCAGGGCAACTGCTGATGCTCACCATGAGGACGCGGTTCGAGCCGGTGTTTCTGTCCACCGTCCGGTTTTCCGCTGTGGCCGCCTCCGATGTCGCGGGCCGGCTGGGCACCCTGGCGATGGTGAGTTGGCTAGTCACCACTCACTCCGACGTGGTCTGGTTCGCGGTGGCACAGCTGATTCCTCCGGCTGTGCAGTTGCTGATCCAAGGCGTCGCTGCTTCCAGGCAGATCTCACTACGGCCGATCTTCTCCTCAAGAGAGGCGCTCGACCTGCTGCGAGAAAGCCTGCCGCTGATGGGTGTAGCGGTGGTCGGCATCGTGTACTGGCGCGCCGACGGGGTGATCCTGTCGCTGATGAGCACGCACGCCGAGGTCGGGGTGTACGGGTTGGCCTACCTGATCGCGTTCAACACCGAGGCGTTGTCGGTCTTCTTCCTCAAGTCGACGTTGTCGACGGCGACCGAACTGTTCTCCCGAGACGTCGAGGGCTACGTCGTTTTCCTGCGCCGCAGCGTCGAATTGATGTATTTCATCGCCGTACCGGTCGCTGTTGTCGGCGCGTTGCTGGCCGAACCTCTGATGAAGTTCTTCGGCGACCAGGACTTCGTCGATGGTCGCGGCGGGCCTACGCTGGCATTGCTGTTCATCGCGGTCGCGCTGCGCTTTGTCACCGCAACTCTCGGACAGGGCCTGTTCGCTTGCCACCAACAACGATTCTTCTTTCAACTGTTCGTGGCAACACTGGTGCTGAACCTCTCGATGAACCTCGCACTAGACGGCCGGTACGGGGCCATCGGCGCTGGTATCGCGTTGGTAGCCACGGAGTTGTTCGGCATGGTGTTCGCCAGCTGGCGGCTACGCCGGGAATGCGGTTATCGCGACCCGGGCAGGTTCTTAATGCGGGTGTTGGTTCCTACTGCGGCCAGTGTCGTTGTGGTACTGCTGCTTTCGGACCTGAACGTGGCGTTGATTCTGGCCGCTGCCGGGGCGGCCTACCTGGCCGTCAGTATGACGCTCGGTCCTGTCAAGTGGTCGATGCTGACCACACTCTTCAAAAAGCAGGTGGTGGTATGACGATCGAGATGGACCGCGCATATCTGAAGCGACCAGTCGGTAGCACGGCCAGAGCGGAGGCACTGCCGTCGGAACGACCGCTGGCGGCGCTGATCGTGACCTACAAGAGCCATGACCTGGTGGAAAGGTGCTTGGCAAGCCTCGCCAAGCATGCACCGGAACTAGCCGTCTACGTGTACGAGAACAGCGGCGACCAGTATCCCGGTCGCGAGGAGCTGGCCGCACGGTACCCGGACGTGCAATGGGTGCTGGGATCGGTGAATCTTGGCTTTGGCGCTGCGTTTAACGCATTGGTGGAACACACCCCGAACGACGCCGATCTGCTGCTACTGAACGCCGACACCCGCCTGGTGGGGCCACTGACCCGAACCCGAGAATTGCTGCGTGCACCCGGCGTCGGGGCCGTCTCACCGCTGATCAGTGACAACGGCGCACCTGGCCCAGCACAGTGGGACATCGCCACCCGCCGCCGGACTTTGAGCCGGGCTCTGGTTGCGGCGGCCGGTTATTCCGATGCGCTGCGCGGCACCCCGGTCTCGCACCTGTACGCCAGCCAGCCCACGGAGTCGCAAAGCATCGACGGCTACGTAGCCGGGATTTGCTTGGCCATCAACCGTGCGGCCTGGAACGAAATCGGGGGCCTCGACGAAGAGTTCTTCCTCTACGGCGAAGAAACTGACTGGCAGGAGCGGGCCAGCGCGGCCGGTTGGCGGGTCCTGCTGGCCAACGAACTCGACGTCGAGCATGGCAACCCGGCTGCGGCCGTGCAGAAGGCCCCAGAGCCGGGATCAGTGCACGGAGCGGAAGTCTCGAGCCCTGAACGTCGCCGCAACCGTGACTTGTTGCGCGCCAACATCGCGCTCCTGCTCGAGCGCCAAGACAGCGTTCATCATGCCGACGTGTATCTGGCCGGAACCACTTTGTTGGAGCGGGTACAACGGTCCAAGCGCGACGCGCGAAAGCAGTTCATCGCGGCTCGTCGTACGTCCAAGCCGTCGATCGTCATCACCACCAACCGTCTGGTGTACGGCGGCGCCGAGCGCCAGAAGGCGCTATTGGCAGCGGAATTGGACCGCCGAGGTTACCCCGTCACCATCGCCTGCATGCAGCGATTCGGCCCGTTGATCAGAGAGATCCCGCATACCGTGCGGGTGGTCCGCCAACCCTGGTGGGCGCCGTCGCTGGACCTGCCCGCCGGACCCGCGGTGCTGATCAGTGGCGACACCAACACCGAGACAGGGTTTGCCACCCTGTGGCGAGCTGGTGCGAGTGACCGCCGCTGGCTGGTTGCGCCGCACGTGCCACCGGAAACCGACCGCCCGATCTACTCGCGGCCGCTGGCCGCCGCGATGCGCCGCGCCGACGGATTCATTGCTCTGGCACAACGCCATTGGGAGATGCTGACCCCACACCATCGCCTCAAGGGGCCGTCGCTGTTCGTTGCTCCCAACGGCGTCGCCGTGACCGACGAACCGCAGCAACGCGTCCGGGCAGTCGGTGAGCCTGCGCACTTGGTGATGCTCTCTCGCATCGTCGAACACAAGAACCCCCAGCTGTTGATCGAGGCACTAGCCGGGCTGGCGGATCTCCCCTGGAAGTTGTCGATCTTCGGCGACGGACCCGACCGGGACCGGTTGCAGGCCGGTACGCCGGTGGAATTGCGCGACCGTGTGCAATGGCGCGGGTGGTCCGCCGGGCCGGGGCCGGCACTGGCCGACGCCGACCTGCTGTGTATACCGAGTCGCTCTGAGGCGTTTCCGCTGGCGATCCTAGAGGCGATGGCCCGAGGGGTGCCCGTCGCAGCATCTGGGATCTGTGCGGTTCCGGAAATGCTGGACTTCGGTAAGGCAGGTTATGTCGTCGAGCCAGTGTCGGTGTCGGCGTGGCGAGATCAGTTGGCCCAGATCCTGGTTGACCCCGGCGCGCTGCCGGAAATCGGACAGCGCGGCTTCGAGCGTCTGCGCTCCCACTACACGGTAGCGGCGATGACAGATGCATACCTGGACGCGATTGATTCCGTGCTGTGAAAACTCCGCTGTGTGAACTTCAAGAACGAGAAGAATCGAGAATTTGATGAAGTGCCGCTTGTGCGACTCCGACCGGATGCTCAGTGTGCTGGACCTGGGCGCGACACCCCCGTGCGAAAAGTTCCTTTCCGCCGAACAACTCGACCTGCCCGAGCCCACCTTCCCGCTGCACCTGCGGCTGTGCGAGGACTGCCTACTGCTGCAGATCCCAGCGCTCATCACCCCCGAGGACACCTTCACCGAATACGCCTACTATTCCTCGTATTCCGACAGCTGGGTGGAGCACGCCAAATCATTCGTCGATAACGCCGTCCAGCGATTGGGCCTTGACTCCAAGTCGTTCATGATCGAAGTCGCCAGCAATGACGGCTACTTGCTGCAGCACGCCGTTGCCGCCGGTATTCCGTGCCTGGGCATCGAACCGTCGGTCAACGTCGGCGCCGCCGCCGTCGAACGCGGTGTGCCCACGCTGACGAAGTTCCTCGACGAAGACGTAGCCCGCCAGGTGCGCACCGAACACCAACCGGCGAACCTGGTGGTAGCCAACAACGTGTACGCGCACATCCCGGATTTGCGCGGCTTCACCAAGTCCTTGCGCGGGCTGCTCGCCGATGACGGCTGGCTGAGCATCGAGGTGCACCATGCGCTGAACCTGGTGTCCCTCGGCCAGTTCGACACCATCTACCACGAACATTTCCAGTACTACACGCTGTTCTCGGCGACGTATGCGCTCGCGCAGGCCGGGCTGGCGGTGGTCGACGTTGAACTCCTGCCTACCCACGGTGGATCGATCCGCATCTGGGCTCGTCCCGTGGAGGCCGCTGGCGAGCCGACAGCACGCGTGACCAGGGTGCTGCGCATGGAAGAAGCTGCGGGACTGCACAGCTCGGACGGCTATCTGCAACTGCGCCCGCGCACCGAGGCAATCCGCCACGAACTGCTGGAGTTCTTGCTCCGGTGCCGCGCCGAGGGAAAGCAGGTTGTCGGCTACGGCGCGCCGGGCAAGGGCAACACCCTGCTCAACTACTGCGGAATCCGCACCGATCTGCTCCAATACACCGTCGACCGAAACCCTTACAAGCACGGCCAATTCACGCCGGGCACCCGGATCCCGATTTACGACCCCGAGCTCATCGCCAAAGACCGTCCCGATGTGGTCCTGGTGCTGCCGTGGAACCTGGAAACCGAGCTCACCGAACAACTCAGCTACATTGCCGAATGGGGTGGCCAACTGGTCTTCCCCCTTCCGACCCTGCACATGGTGTGCCTGCAGTCGCACCGTGCCGCCGCGGCGCGATGAGTTCCTGCCGAGGGTGCGGCGGCAACGAGCTGACACAGGTCCTCGATCTAGGGAATGTGCCTGCGGCCGATGATTTTCCGTTGGCGACCGAGCCGGTTAGCCGCAGCGAGTCAGCGCACGCCTTGGCGATGGACCTGTGCGGACATTGCGGACTTGCCCAACTCGCCAATGACGACACCGTCACCGCCGAACCGCGTGGCATCGAGCCGCAGGCCCTGCGCGACCAAGCCGTCGACGCGGTGCAACGCGTCGCAGATGCCGGCTGGCTGCGCGGTGCCACGGTGCGCGAGTTCGGTAGTCCGCACGGGGGTACGTGGCTGCCGCTGCTCGCCGAACGCGGGTACACCGAAGTCACTGAGACCGATGTCGCGGATATCGTGCTCGACTCGTTCGGCGTCATGCACGATCCCGACCAGCGGGCCTCCTTCGAGATCCGGGCGAAAGCAACTGCGCCGAACGGGCTGTTGCTGGTGCAGTTTCCCTCGCTCATGGCGATGGTGACTCAAGGACAATGGAATGCGCTGCGTCACGGTCACTTCGGCTACTACTCGCTAACCGCTCTGATCAAGCTGCTCGACGCGGTCGGGATGAGCGTGGCCACGGCGTGGGAGTTTGACCTCTATGGCGGCACCTTCCTGGTGGCCGCTGTACACGGTCGATGTGAGTCGGACGAGCGCATCAACGACATCTTGCGGCGCGAGCAAGAATTCGGGGTCACCGATCCGACAGTGCTCGGCCGGCTACAGCACGCAGTCGAAAGCCACGCCGCGCAGCTACGCGATTGGCTTGTGGCACAGGCGGATAGCCAGCACACCGTCTACAGCTACGGCGCAGGCTCCCGCGTGCCGGCCTTATTCAACGTCGCCGGTGTCGACCGGCGGCTTGTCACGGCCGTCGCCGACGCATCGCCCGGCAAGCAGGGACGCAGGATCCCGGGAACCGACGTTGCGATCATCTCTCCCGAACAATTGATCGCCGCCGCTCCTGACCGCGTACTGCTGACTTTGCCGGACCTCTTCGACGAGGTCCAGTCAAGGTACCCCGAGCTCGACGGGCGCTGGTGGGTTGATCCCGGTCCGGCAGGAGCCAAGGTACTGCAGTGAAATCTGCTCGAGTTCTTTGGCTTTCGCCGTGGATGCGGCCGCTAGCCCGCGTTCAGGTCGAGGCTTTGCGGCGGCGGGGTATCGATGTGCTGTTGGTGACTTCCGACCAGCACCCGGAGTCTGATGCCGCCCGAGGGTATGAGCTGGTACTTGATCCACGGTTTCGCACCGCCGCGACTTGGCCGGGTTCCGTGTCCGCCTGGCGCCGCATCCGCGCTTTCCGGCCGGACGTGGTCATCACCGAGTTGGTTCGCGATCCACGCTGGATCGCGCTGGCCGGGCGCAAGCCACGGATACAGCTCGTGCATGACGACCGACCCCACGACGCGGGAGAACAGCGACCCGCCTACGAGAGTGCGGTATTCGATCGCTGGGGCGCGCGTTCGGCGGCCACCGTCACCTACAGCGACTACGTCGCGGACGGCGTCGCGGCACGCCGCGATGTGGCCGGCACCACCGTGCATGTATTGCCGCTCACCAGCGACTTGGACCCGAAAAACGTTCCGGCCTTGGCGAAGTTCGACGAGCGTCGCGACTTCGTGATGATCGGCCGGCTCAACCCTTACAAGAATGTCGACGTAGTGCTCGAGGCTTGGCAAAGTCACGTCGACGGCAGCGGGTGGCGCGGCGACAACCTGGTGCTCATCGGCGACGGACAGCTCAGCGACCGCACTCTTCCGAAGCATACTCAGTGGCGCAGAGGTAACTACCGCTACACCGATGTCATCGAAAAATTAGCTGCGGCAAAAGGTTCAGTGGCCCACTACCGGCGTGCCTCACAAAGTGGGGTGCAGGTGCTGTCGATGCAACTGGGTGTCATGCCGATCGTGTCGACGCTCGGGGGGCTGCCGGAATACCAACCGGCAGAATGCGCTCCGGTAGGCGTTGACGACATTGCCGGACTTACCGGCACCTTCGACCGGCTCGCCGACCCGGCCGTCGCGGCGAGCTACGGCGCCATCGCGGCACAGCACTACGCACAGCGCTGCACCGTCGACCGGGTCGCGGACGGGCTGCTGAAAGTCATTGACGGAGTGCGCCGGTAGCGTTTCCCCGCGCAGGTTCAGGGGAGCAGGTCCGGCGAGCGAACCGCACAGAAATCGTGCACGTATTCGTTCGGCATGGCGAACGGATGAAATTCGTCCGTGTTCACCATGGACATCTGATCGCGCTCCACATCGAACTCCGATATCGGGCGCAGACCGGACTCGGTGATGTAGTAGAGGTGGTACCCGAGGACTTCGATCTGACCAAAGATGTCGGCAATGGGCACGGTGAGATGCCGCTGTTCGATCTCGATGAGGATCGCCGGGCGGCAACGCCGAAACATCGCAGCACCCCCGCGCAGCACTGCCGTCTCGTGACCTTCGACATCGATCTTGACGAAATCGACAGTGGTGGTCAGCAATTCATCGTCCAGCCGCACCGTGGGGACTTCGAACTTCTTGACGTCCACATCCTGTCCGTCGAAGCCATGAGCGAGGCTGCCTTGCGCGGTCACTTGCCGGTTGTGCCGCGCGGGCACCAAGAGTTCAGCGCTGCCAACTTCGTCGGACACCGCGACAGGGCTGAAATGCACGCCGGCCCGGGCTGCGGCGAGTTTGCGCAGCATCGGAGCGTTGTCCGGGTGCGGCTCAAAGCTGTACACCTGCCCGGACTTTCCCACCCGCCGGGCCAGATGGTAGGTGAACAGACCCCAACTGGCGCCGACATCAACCACCGTGGCGCCGTCGGGGGCGAAGTGATCGGCCACCTTCATGGCGAGGTCCTGGGAACTCCTTCGCCGCCAGAGAAGTTCAGTCGCGGCGGTCATGGCGTTGCGGCCCAGATACTGGCCGACGTTTCGCACCGTCACATACTTTGCTGCCCAATTGGCTGCATCGCTGTGCAGCAGGCGGTCTTTAGCCGACACTCTTCAACTGCCTTTCTGTCCACACTTGCGCCAGCCGCTCGTACCAGCGATCGAGCCCGAAGTCGCCGGCGCGACCGCGGGCTGCCGCGCCTAAGCGCGCGCGCAGGGATTCGTCTTCGACCAATTCGGTCAGCGCGTTGGCGATCTGCTCGGGGCACCCGGGTGCCACCACTAGACCGGTCACCCGGTCGCTGACCGCCTCACCGATGCTGCCGACCAACGTCGTCGTTGGCACCAGCCCGTACGCCATCGCCTCGAGCAATGCCATCGGCAGGCCCTCATCCCGGCTAGGCAGGACGAAAATATGTGCGGCGCGCAGCAATTCATCGCGCGCGGCCGGGTCAAGCCAACCCGCGACGTGCATCGTCTCGGCAAGTCCGGCCGCATCGATCGCCGCTCGCACCTCATCCACTTCGCCGTCACCGGCGAGTGTCACTCGCAGTCGGGCGCGAACGCCATCGTCTAGTTCCCCGACGGCGGCAATCAAGTCGTAGCTACCCTTACGCACTCCGAGTCGGCCGAGTGACACGGCGTGTACTCGATCCACACCCGTCTGGGTCACCGGGATGTGGGGTATCGGAACGGCGTTGTGCAGCACATCGATGTGGCCGTCGGCCACCTGCAACCGATCGGAGTACTCGGCGACGTGGCGTTCCCCGAGCACCAACCAGCGGTCGGCCACCAGCACGCGCCGAACGCCCCACTGAACGGCGGGACGCAGCCCATCGAACCAGCCACTGAAGTCGTAGCTGTGCGCGTGCACCACCGTAGGAACTCCGGCCCATCGCGCTGCCGTCAGCGGCAGTGCCTTTCGAATCACGCTGCCGCCGTGTGCCAAATGGACATGCAGCACGTCGGTGCGCCCACTGAGCACCAACCAAGTGGCACGCAGCATTCCCGACACGCCAACCCACAGCCGATACCACACCGCGCCCTCGATATAGGTCGGTACCGCCGTGATGCGGACCCGCTCGTCGGGATGCGCGGCCATCAACGTGACTACCGTCGCCATTCCGCCACGACTGGCGGCCTGGGCCGGAGCGGGACCCACCACCAACACTCGGCGCTGCCCAGACCTCATCGACTTCATTGCACTGCCCCGACAAGAACCCGATCGTCGCTGGGCTCGTCTTCGTCCTCCGGCGGACTACTTTCAGGGCGCCCCAGCATCTTCGCGAAAGCCATCGCCGCGCCAAGTGCAATGCCCAATGTCATTGCGTTGGCTGGGTCTTCCGGCAACGGGTCGATGATGCACATCACCAACAGCCCGGTACTGACCGCGGCGCTGATTTTCGCCGGAACCGACGCGCTGCGCAGCGCCCGAACCAGCGGCGCCAGCGCTAACAGGGCAAACGCGCCCATGCCGACCGCACCAGATTTGGCCAGCCACCACAGGTAGAAGTTGTGCGCGTATGTGGTGCCCAGCGATTGGGTGAATTCGGTTGGGTCGTCGCCCCCGAACGGCAACTGGTACGCGTAACCCAACCCATGGCCGAACAACGGCGCCGCCGCGATCGCGTCGTTGAGGTTGGCATCTTCGGCATATCTGGCCAGGGTGGACGGGTCGGCCGCCAGCGCGTTGGCGGAAGTCCGGCCGAGCACGCGGTGACTGAAGCCGGTGATCTGATTGGCCAGCCACACCCCTGCCGACGTGTCACCCAAGATGAACAGCGCGCCGGGGATTGTCACCGCCAATATGCCCGCGCCGGTGAGAGTCAGCCTGGCGGCTCGGCGCACCGCCGACCAACCCATGCTGGCGAAGAAAGCCACAATGGCAGCCACACCCACGGAGATGATGGTGTTTCGGGAGAACGCCAACACCGCAATCACCAAGGCGGGCAGGCCCAAAGCCAGATAGGCGATCGGCTTGACCCGGCCGGCGATCTGAGCGGCGACCAAGGCGGTCAACACGGCGATGGCTGGTATCAGGGTGGACGTGATCACCCGGTTGGCGGCATCTCCGGTATCCATTTGCAGGCTTTCGGTTCGGCCGGCCAGCCGAACGCCCCCGGACGAGCCCAAGATGGCCATGCCCGCCGAAAACCAAAGTGTCACAGCCATCGCATGAATGGTCAGCATGATGTAGTTGCCGTACACAACCACCAGAGCCAGGACGAATCCGACCACCAATTCGAGCAGGAACGTCGCCTCGCGGACCACGATCGTGGGCGTGTGGCCGGTCGCGAACCCAACGGCGGCAAAGTAAATCACCGTCGCCGCAAACATCCCCGGCAGCAGGTAGTCACTGAACCGCAGGCGAGCCTTGGGCAGCACAAAGCAGATAGCCAGTACCAGGACGACGTGCGAAGCGTAAATCGCCACGGGGCCAACGATCTTGCCGACGTGTAAGCCCTGCGGCAGCGCCGCACATCCCAAGAAGAGCGCAAGACCGATCATCAGTTCCGGCTTCGCCCAGTACACGATCAGGCAGAACGTTGCGGCAACCAGGACAATGCCCTGGGTGCTGTTACGTACCGACAGCACCCCAAAGACGAAGCACGCCAAGCCAAACAGCACAATAATCACTGCGGCCATCACCAGACGATGGCGACTCCGCAGGTAGAGATTCACGCCGGTCCACTGACCTTGGCGCGGTAGGTGCGCGCGGAAGCCTTCGTGTGACGGGCTATTCGAGCGTCGGTCAGCACGGTGCCCACCACGTTGGCACCGGCCCCCCGCAACGCCGTCAGCGCATCCGCCAATTCATCCTCGGTGGTACGTCCGGCGCGCACTACCAACACCGTGGCATCCAAGGCGCCGCCGAGCAGTCCCGAGTCGGCCGCGGCCAGCACCGGCGGACCGTCGACCACCATGCGATCGAAGGTCGTCGACATTTCTTTGAGCACCTTGTCCAGCACTTCGGGCAAGTAGGCGCTGCAGGGCAGGGTCTCGCGGCGGACCGAGCGCGCCGCGAGGACGAACAGCTTGGGAATCGAGGTCGGCTTGGTAGCTTCCGTTGCGATCGCGGGATCGGACAGTGCGTTCGACAACCCCTCCCCCGACTCGACTTTCAGCAATCCGGCGATCACCGGCCGCCGGGTGTCACCCTCGACAAGCAGCACGTCCTCGCCGAGTTCGGCGAAGGCCCGCGACAAGTTCAGCGCGGTCGTGGTGGTTCCCTCGCCGCCGAACGGCGCCGCCAGCAGCACGCGGTTTGCTCCGGGGCCCATCGCCCGCAACAGTCGGGCGCGCAAACCGCGGACGGCGTCGTCGAAGGAGATATCCGTGCCGAATCGCGGTGCATTGCCCCGCTTTCCGGGCAACTCGGCCAAAGTCGGTAGCCCCGAGAGGGTTTCCAGTTTGGACCGGTCGCGCACGGTGCGGTCGGCGGCCTCGCGGGTCAGGGCCACACCGACGCCCAGCAGCAGCCCGGCCACCAGTCCCATGGCCATGTTGCGTACCGGTACCGGCTTGACCGGTGCATCGGGCACACCGGGCTGCTCGATGATGGTTGCCCTGGCTGTCGGCAGCACCACGGGTGTCTGCGGCGACCCAGGGGACACAGTCGGGGTTTCCGACGGCGGGGTGGCCGTCTCGCTGGCTTGAGGTTGGGTCGTGGCTTGTTCACCGTCGGTCGGTGGCGACGTGACCGTGGTCGATACGGGTTGCACGGGCGCGGTGGTGGCCACCGGCGCCGCGGGTGGCTTTGGCGTGGCGCCGAGCGTCCCCACAACGATGGCGAACTCGTCGGCGACCGCTTTCGCCAGGGACGCCGCGCGCTTGGGATCGGTGTCGGTGACGGTAATCGTGAACAAGGTCGATTTCGGCGTGAACGCCACCTTGGTCTGGCTCGCCAGGGCGTCCGGACTTATCGGTAGGTGGAACTGTGTCACGGCACGCTCGGCGACAGCGTGCCCGCCGGCTATTGCCGCGTACGAAGACAACCGTTCTTGCGCAGCTTGGGTGCCTTGATACACCTGCATGAGGTCTGTTTCACCGGAGAACGAGATGAGCAGTGTCGCCGACGATTCATAGCTTTTGGTCTGGAACGCCGTAATGGCTGCGGCACCGGCGAGACACGCGAGCAGCGCGCCAACGAAAAGCTTCCAGTGCTGGATGAGCGTCCGGACGAACGTGCGGAAATCCATCCACCAATACCTTTCTAAGCGCGCACTAGGGGGCAATCAGCGCCTGACTGACGAAACGGCGCACGATGCTTCCATTCCCATTGCGCATCCGCCTGAAACCAGAAGTTGCTTCGCAGGCAAATTTACCTACTATTGGTACGGAAAGCAACTAAGCACCAATATTTAAGTATGACGCTGGTCACGTCTTTGGTGTCGACGTCAAGGTGTCGCGCCCGATATCGAGCGTCGCGATGGGATAAAAGCCGGAGTCGTCGCGGCCGTCGCGGGCCAACCGCATGGGTGGGTAGTTCACCACGTGGGACCCGTTCGGTTTGTGCTGCTGCCAGTCGATCACCGCCCGCAATGTGTAGTGCCCGGGCGGCAGGTCCTTCAGTTCAACACGGACGGTCTCGGTGGCTGATGCCGGTGTCGGTTGGCTGCTGGTACTGCTGGGCTGGTCGGCCACCAAGGCCTTGAGGTCCACGGTCGCGGGGAGGTTGCGAACCACCTGCCCGGTGAAATCCACCAGCCGGTAGCCGGGCACCCATTTCTCGGTTGCCGCCGCGGCGCCGTAGTTGGTCCACGTGACCGAAATCGTCGCGACCTTGTCTTGCAGCGCTTGCGACCCCTGGCGCGCTTCCACCGAATACCGGTAGCCGGCGACAGCGTTGGCCTGCGCCCAGAGCAGGTACAGCTTCGGGTCCATCGGCGACGTCGCGTCCTGGTCCGGAAAGTTGATGCTCGACGTCATCGACACGTGATAGCGGATGACGTCGTGCAGCCCCTTCTCGTAATAGGCCTGCGGCGTGGTCCCGTTCGGCAGATCACACCACTCGGTGATCACCGGCGCCGTCGCCAGGCGCTGCTTGAGGGCAGCAACAAGCGGGTCTTGGGTCTGGACGTAATGCGACGAACTGGTCTCGGCCCACGTCGGCAATGGCGCGTACACGCCGAGGCAATCCGAACGGATACCCACCGGCGCGGCCAGTTTTTTCGTCACGTCATCGGCCAGCAATTCGCGCACGATTTCGGGATTGTTCGGCGTAACCACCAGCTGCGTATGGGGGAAGGCGTTGACGTTGGCCGCCACCAGCCGCTGAATCGACGCCTTGGTGATGTTCTGGTCCCGGAACTGGCTGTAATAGCCTAGGACCCTTTCACTTTCGTCGGGACCGGGGCCCGCCGCGTTAAGTGTGTCACGCAAGAAGGCGATGTGATTCTCGCTGAAGTCCCCGTACCCGGAGAACTCGAAAACGCTGAGCCGCTCATCGCCATCGTAGCGGCGGCCGAGTGCGGCCAGCAGCTGACCGAAATCGTCCAGATAGGTGGGGTCGTTGAAGTTCGGCACCACATGTGTGATCCCCGGGGTGGGACTGTTCGCCGGTGCGGTGTAGCTGGCGTTGGTGCTGGATACCGCACGCACCCAGTCGGGTATCTCGATATTGGTGTTGTTCGGATACGTTGCGTTGCAGCAGGAGTTATAGGCCTGCACCCGAAGCGTCAGGCGCATATTGCGCTCGCCCAGCTTGCTGAGCGCGTCGTCGATCGCGCTGAAGTCGAACCTGCGGTCGTCGGGAGCGTCGGGGGGCAGGCTGGCCGGATCGACGGGCTGCAACTGTCGCCACGTGACCCGCAGGCTGGCGTCATAGGACGCGGGCCACGACGGATAGCGGCGCTGCACGGGCTCACCCTGCGGGAAGAGCGGCACCATGAGGTCTTCGTACTGACCGCGCAACGGGTTGGGTATTTCCTGCGCGGCCGACGGTATGACCGGACTGAGCATCGCGGCCAATGGACTGTCGTGATTTTGATTCTTGCTACATCCGGCGACCGGGCCACCTAGCAGCAGGGTCGCGCACGCGACAACGACAACTATGCGGTTCCTAATTGTTCCAACCACTCTCACACTTGAGCTAGATGGCACCGAGCGTCAGCGCCTCGCGATCAGCGAGGAATGGCATGGGCATCCAGCGAGCGGACAGCAACGCCTCCATGGCGTTGCCCGGGACTGGGCGCGATAATAAGAATCCCTGCGCCCGATGGCAACCATGTTGCATCAAAGTCAGTGCGGCAGCCGGAGTTTCGACGCCCTCGGCGACCAATTGCAGTCCGAACGCCTCCGCCAGACCGATGATCGCGCGAACGATCGCCAGGTCGCCGGCGTTGGTCCCGAGGTCGCGGACGAATCCGGTGTCGATCTTGAGCATGTCGACCGGAAGGGACTTCAGATGCGACAGCACGGCGTACCCGGTACCGAAGTCGTCGATCGCGATCTGGACCCCGACCTCTTTGAGTTCGTGCAGCGTCTTGCGGGTTGCCTCGATGTCGTGAACCACTGCGCGCTCGGTGATTTCGAGGCATACCGATCCGCCGTCGATACCGAACTCATCAATGGTGTCGGCAACGCTTCGCACGAAGCCGCGGGTAATCAGTTGAACCGGCGACACGTTGATGCGCAGGATGGCGCTTTGCCCCACACCGTTGGATCGCCAGCGGCTGAATTCCGCACAGGCACTTCGCATTACCCAGCGACCAAGCTCACCAGCCAGATTGGTCGACTCGGCGACCCCAATGAACGAATCCGGCAGCAGCAGACCCCAAATCGGATGCCGCCAGCGGACCAGTGCCTCGGCCGCGACGATCGCTCCGGTCCACAAGTCCACCTCGGGAAGGTAGTGCAGAAGCAGTGCCTCGCTGTCGATGTCGCCCTGCAGATGCAACTCGATGTCGTTGCGGAAGGCGCTCTTGAGGGACATGTCGTCGGTGGAGATCGCGACCTGGTTGCCGCCCGCGCGCTTGGCCGTCAGGACGGCCTCGTCGGCGCGGCGCAGCAGGTCGGTGCTGTTGTCACGCCCCGGCATGCCCACGGCCAGTCCGATGCTGACCGTTCGGGTGATCTGGTGGCCACCGATAGCCAACCGTTCGCGCAGCATCGTGCCGAGCCGGCGCGCGAACGCTTCGGCGGTGCCGGACGACATCGTCTGATCCGGAATGACGACGAACTCGTCACCACCCAGCCGGGCGATCATGCTCTGCGGGCCCGCGCAGACGCGCAGGCGTTGCGCGAAGACCCGGATGAACCAGTCCCCCGCGGTATGGCCTAGGTAGTCATTGATGGACTTCAGCCGGTCGAGGTCCATGTAGAGCACTGCCACCGGCCCCGGGCTACCCGACGTCAGTCTTTCGGAGAGGTGCGCGACCAGCGCCCGCCGGTTGTACAGACCGGTCAAGTCGTCGTGCTCAGCCAGGTAGCGCAGCTTCTCCTCGGCGGCAATCCGAGCCTGCAACTGGGCGAACAGCGCGGCGACCGCCTCGAGCGTGTTGATCTCTTCTTGCTTCCACTTCCTGGCGCCGAACTTGACGAAGCCGAGGACTCCGGTGGTCATCTCGCCCGACACCAGCGGTGCCGCCGCGACCGACGGCGAGGCCGTCTGCCTGGCTCCCCCGATCCAGCGGGATCGGCTGTTCTGTTCGGGCCGGATCACCACCGGCTTTCTGCCGTGCTCGCATTGCGCGAGTACCGGGTCGGCACTGGTGAAGTGGACGATGGCCTGCGGGTCCGGATCCGGAACGTCGATGCGCGGGGGCCATTCGGCAACCAGCACCGAAGCGCGGATGTCGTGGTCGTGGTGGCGTAAAAAGCTGGCATCCACGTCGAATTGCTCAACGAGCTGCGCGAGAACCTTCTCGCTCACCTGCGTCGCGGTGGACGCGGTGGCCTCCATCAACTGAGTCGCGACGGAGGTGACAACGAGATCCAGGCTGCGTGGCAACGAGGACCTCCGATGTGTGCACTAGTCCCCGTCCTGTGCGGCTAGGCCCAGCGGGGACGGTCTTCATTGGCAACTTCCGGATGCATGCCGCCGAGCATTCGAAAGGAGGACCGGGGTTGGTGGGTCGCAGTTCGCGAATAGTCAAAAAAGCGTATCATGCGGGCGCCTTCTCAGCCGGTCGAGACGACCGCTCCGCAGGGCCCCCAAGCACCGCAATTAGCGAGGGTTGGGCCGCCGCAAGTAGCATGCTGGCGACTCGCCGCGCCGGTTCCGCCGGGCTCGCGATCGCCAGAAAACGGGACGGGGAGACCGCGCCAAATGTCTATCGCACGAACGGCCAAACGTTGGCTTGCGCCGGCGGCGAAGACCATCGCCCCGCGCCTGTTCTGGCGGCGGAAATACGGCATCCTGCAACGCCTTGGCGATTCCCGCCCGGACGTGCAACTGGCTCAGTCCCTGTGCGACCCCAATCGCGTCTCGGTGGATATCGGAGCCGATGTCGGCGAATTCAGCATCGCAATGCTCTCGGCGTCGCGATCGGTGATCGCGTTCGAGCCGCGACCTGCCCAGGCCCGTGAGCTGGCGGCGATGTTCACCGCGGTCGGCGCGCCGGTGCGCATCGAGGCGGTGGCGCTGTCGGACGAGCCCGGCGTAACGACGATGCGAGTCTTGGCATCCGACCCCGGTCGCAGCACAATCGACACGGACAACACGCTCAATGACTTCGATGATGCCGGCAGCCCGGTCCAGACCATCGATGTTCAGGTGAAGCGCCTCGATGATTTACGACTGGACAACGTCGGCCTGGTGAAGGTCGATGTCGAAGGCCACGAGTTGGCCGTGCTGCGCGGCGCCGTAGACACGCTGACCCGCAACCGGCCGGCGATTCTGGTGGAGGCCGAGGAACGCCACCACCCCAACGCTGTAGCAGAGATCACCAAATTGCTGACCGGATTGGACTACACGGGTTACTTCACCGTCGGCGAAGACCGCCTGCCGATCGCTGATTTCGACGCCGCGGTGCACCAGAACCCGGCCAATATTTCCGGCGCCGAAGATGACTGGGCGACCCGCGGGGTGTACGTCAACAACTTCGTCTTCCTACCCAGCTAGTCCTGACGCGAGCAGACGCTAACTCGTGCGATTCGGCCGATGTCAAGCTGCGTGGAGTCGGTCGGGTTCGTTTTTGGTGGGCAGGTTGATGCCTACGATGGTTGTGGGGCTTGGGGTGGTTGGACGGTTGCTGAATCGTTCGGGGTGGGCGTCGTAGTAAGCCTGGAGAATGGTGTCACGTTGTCGCCAGCGTGCCGTCCAGGAGCCGTCGTGGACCTCCGATGGGGTGAACAGTGCGACCCCGCTGTGGCGGTGTTGCTGGTTGTACCAGGCAACGTAGGTGCTGACCCAGGCACGCGCGGTATCGATGTCGGCGAAGGTGCGGGGATAGTTTGGCCGATATTTCATGGTCCGGAATTCTGATTCCGAGAAGGGGTTGTCGTTGCTGACTCGAGGCCGGTTGTGGGTCTGGGCGATCTTGCGGCCAGCCAGGAGCTCTTTGAGGACGGTGGAGCGCATCGCCGGCCCGGAATCAGCGTGAACGACCTGAGGGTGGCCGTGTTCGGCAAGAGCCCGTTCGAACATAGCCACGGCGAGGTCGTCGGATTCACGTTCCTCCACGCGCCAGCCAACGATCATGCGGGAGAAGATGTCCACGATCGAGTACGCCTTGTACGAAACTCCCCGCCACGGGCTGCGTAGATCGGTGATGTCCCAGCTCCAAATCTGCCCTGGCCCCGTTGCTTTCAATACCGGCGCGACTCTTGGCGTGGCCTGAGCCGATCGCCGAGGCACCACTGGGCGGCTGCTCTGATCCTCGATCGTGGCCGCGATACGCCACCACGAACGCCGCGACGCCAGCATCACTCCGTCGTCCCAACAGCAGGCGAACGAGTGATCCACTGAATGCCCGGCCTGCCAGCCCGCGGTGATCTCGGCCGTGATCACTGCCTGGTCGCCGGCGCTGATCCGCGACGGGTAGGCCCGATCTTTCTGCGGTGTTGGCGTGGGCACCGGTGCTCGCGGATGTGATCGGTAGTGCCACGTCGAGCGGGACAGCTCGATCATCGCCAACGCCCGACGTTGCGAACCAGTGGCACAGGTCAACTCGGCGACGAGGGCGTTTTCGATGCTGAGGAACTGCTGGGATCGTTCGGAGTCGGGGTCGCGCCGGGCTCTTCCTCGCTCCTCGCGTGCAAGAGCCCGATAGCTTTTCCCAACGCCTCGTTGGCCTGCTCGAGTTCATCTACCCGCGCCTGCAGGCGAGCCAGCTCACGCTGAGCCACGTCAGCCACGTGCACCAACGCCGAGCGTTCGGTCGGAGAAGTCACCACATAACCATCCCGCGGAATCAATCCCCGGTCGAGGTCACCGTCAAACACCGCTGCCCGCCACCGTCTCAACCGATGAGGGGTCACGCCCTGATCGGCTAGCCACGACGTCTTCTGCCCATACGGCTGCCGCTGATACGCATAGACAAACTCGACGATCTCGGCCGACGTGAGACCCGCAGTGATCACCACAACCCACTCCTTGCACTGGTAGCAACTGACTCACAACCAGGCTGACAAAGAGGGATTTGGGCCCAATTCGCACGAGTTAGCGTCTGCTCGGCGTGAAACAGGTCACACAGTGGGGTCGCGGTGTCACACTCCGGCGAGTTGCGGTGTCTGAAGGGCATAAGGCCCGCTAAGGAGCCCGAAACAAGACAGGAGATACATATGTACGAGAACACCGCCCAGCGCCACCGCGTTGTCGTCATCGGAGGCGGCTACGCCGGAACGATGGCAGCCAACCGCCTTCGGCTGCGCGACGACGTCGATGTCACTCTGGTCAACCCGCGCCCCGAATTCGTCGAGCGGATCCGCCTGCACCAGCTGGCCACCGGCACCGGCAGTGCTACCGCTGACTACGGCTCACTGCTCGGTGAAGGCATCCAGCTGGTCGTCGACAGCGCCGAACACATTGATACCGGAGCGCAGCGGGTGCTGCTGGCCTCGGGTGCCGCGCTCGACTACGACTACCTGATCTACGCCGTCGGCAGCACCGGCGCCACCCCCATCGCCGTGCCCGGCGCGGCCGAATTCGCTTACTCCATAGCCGATCTGGACAGCGCGACGCGGCTGCGCTACGCCCTGGCCGACGCACGCCCCGACAGCGCCATCACCGTCGTCGGCGGCGGCTTGACCGGCATTGAGGCGGCCTCCGAACTAGCTGAAGAAGGGCGCTCCGTCACCTTGATCTGCGGCGGTAGCCTGGGCCCATCGCTCAGCGCACGCGGCCGTCGTTCGGTGGCCAAGGCCTTGCGCAAGTACGGCGCGACCGTGCTCGAGGACGTCGCGGTCAGCGAAGTGCGCTGGGATTCAGTGGTTCTCGCCGACGGCACCACGCTGCCCAGCGCGGTGACCGTGTGGACCGCTGGCTTCGGCGTGCCAGATCTGGCCAGCCGCAGCGGACTTCGCACCGACGCGCTCGGCCGGCTACTCACCGACGAGACCCTGACTAGTCTCAGCGACGACCGCATCGTGGCCGCGGGCGACGCCAGCGCACCTTCCAACCAGCCCTTGCGGATGAGCTGCCAGGCCGCCATTCCGTTGGCCCACAGGCCGCCAACACGGTCCTCAGCCGCATCGCCGGAACCACGCCGGCCGTCCTGAACCAGGCCTTCACCGGTCAGTGCATCAGCGTGGGACGCACCTACGGCACCGTTCAGTTGGCTCATCTCGATGACACCCCGGTGAACCTGATCATCGGTGGGCGCGTTGCCGCTTCGATCAAAGAGACGGTCTGCAAGGGCACGCTGTGGCAGCTTCGGCGTGAAGCCGCCAAGCCCGGTTGGTACCACTGGCTCAAGGGCGGAAACCGGCCGGCGCAGCTGCAAACCAACCAGCAGGTCGCGATCCGATGAGGGACGCGAAAGACGCGACACGGGCGGCAGACGGCGGCGAGCACGCTGAACGGTTCACCCTGCTAAGGCCATTGTTGTTCACCATTGCCTACGAAATCCTCGGCTCGGCAACGGAATCCGACGATGTGCTGCAGGACAGCTACTTGCGGTGGGCCGCCGTCGATCTGTCGACCGTGCGCGATACCAAGTCCTATCTGGCACAGCTGGTCACCCGGCAGGCACTCAACGCACTGCGGGCCGGTGCCCGCCGTCGGGAGGAGTACGTAGGGCCATGGCTACCCGAGCCACTGCTCCTCGACGAGCAGGACCCGTCGGCTGATGTCGTTCTGGCGGAATCGGTTTCGATGGCAATGCTGGTTCTGCTGGAAACATTGACGCCGGACGAGCGGGCGGTGTTCGTGCTGCGCGAGGTGTTCGGATTCGAATACGGCGAGATTTCCGACGCGGTGGGCAAACCGACACCGACGGTACGTCAGGTTGCCCATCGCGCCCGGGAACACGTACACGCGCGGCGCAAGAGGTTCGGCGAGGTAGACCCGGAGCGCAATGCGCAGATCACCGCGCAGTTCCTGGCCACGGCCGCCAGCGGTGACGTAGCTGCGCTCATGGCGATGCTCGCCCCGGACGCCACCTGGATGGCCGACAGCAATGGCAAGGCGAGCGCTGCCCGCAAGCCCATCGTCGGCGCCGACCGGGTGGCCAAGCTGATCAGCGGCATGATGCGCAAGGCCGAAGGGCTGCTGCGCGTGGAGATCGTGAACTGCAACAACGCTCCGGCGGTGCTGCTCTATCTCGGCGATCACCTGGAAGGGGTGATCTCGGTAGAGATCATCGATGACAAGATCACCAACTTCTACGTGATGCGCAACCCGGACAAGCTGACGGCGCTGGCCACTGCGCGTGCCATCAGCCGCCGCTAAGACAGGCCCTGGCGTGCGGAAATCGGCCGTTCTGTCAAGCTAGGGCAGTGCGAATCGACCGACTCGGCGATCTTGGCGGCGCGCCTGCGGTGCTGCGCGCTGTCGGCGACGCCACCAGTCGGCTTGGTTTGCCACCTCCGGCCGCGCTGACCGGTGAATGGTTCGGCGCGCTGGCGGTGATCGCACCTAGCGTATTGGTCGCGCCGGTCGACGGCGGCGACGCTTTTCCGGTCCCACCCAGCACAAATGACCAGGTCGGCCCCGGTTCGGGGGCGGTGGGCGGCGGCTGGGTCGGATATCTGTCGTATCCGGACCCCGGAGCGGACGGCCAACCACATCGGATCCCCGAAGCCGCAGGTGGCTGGACCGATTGCGTGCTGCGCCGCGACCGCGACGGGCAGTGGTGGTACGAAAGCCTGTCTGGTGCGCCCATGCCGGAATGGTTGGCCAACGCCCTGGTCGCGGTACCGGCTCCGTCGGCAAGATCGGCACAGGTGTGCCGAATTGAATGGGAAACGGCGGATCGCCCAGCACACCGCGATGGTGTGCTGGCGTGCCTGGAGGCGATCGCCGCCGGCGAGGTTTACCAGGCTTGCGTGTGCACGCAGTTCACTGGGACCGTCGCCGGGTCGCCGTTGGACTTCTTCATCGACGGCGTCGCCCGTACGTCACCGGCGCGGGCTGCTTATGTCGCCGGCCCATGGGGGGCGGTGGCCTCGCTGTCTCCCGAGCTCTTCCTGCGTCGGCGTGGCACCTTCGTTGCGTCCAGCCCGATTAAAGGCACCCTGCCGTTGGACGCGTGGCCGTCAGCGTTGCGTGCGTCCCCCAAAGAGGTCGCCGAAAACATCATGATTGTGGATCTGGTCCGTAATGACCTTGGCCGAGTGGCGATTACAGGTACAGTCACCGTTCCCGAGCTGCTGGTGGTACGACGCGCGCCGGGCGTCTGGCACCTGGTGTCCACCGTGTCGGCACAGGTTCCGGCCGACTTGCCGACTTCGGCGCTGCTGGACGCCGCATTTCCGCCAGCCTCGGTTACCGGAACACCCAAACTCCGTGCTCGGCAACTGATTTCGCAATGGGAGCACAAGACCCGCGGAATATATTGTGGCACAGTAGGTTTAGCGTCACCGATCGCCGGATGTGAACTGAACGTCGCCATTCGCACGGTCGAATTCGATACCATCGGCAACGCCGTGCTGGGCGTCGGAGGAGGAATCACCGCCGATTCCGATCCCGACGCGGAATGGGCGGAATGCCTGCATAAGGCCGCTCCCATCGTGGAGTTGCCGGTCGCCGCGTCCGCCATCCGGGCGGGTTAGCGCAGCAAACTTTCGCCCAGAGCGAACAGGGTTCAATTTTCCCGTTACTGCCCCCTGAACAAGCGGGTGCGCATAAGCTCGGTTGATCGATGCGTGTCTTTGGCGTGTTGAATTCGAGAGGGGTCCGTAATGAGAGTCGCCATCGTTGGCGCTGCGGCCGCTGCCGTGGTCGGTGGTGCGCTGGCGGTTACACCGCTGACGTATTCCACCCCGACCAAGCTGCCGAGCGGGACGTGCACCGCAGGTCAGCAGTGTGATCGGCTGGCGTCGGTGCTGATGCCCAACAGTGGGACGCAGCAGACACCAAACGTCGGGCCCCGGACGGCAGCGCCCGTCGAGCCGCCTGCGGCAATGGTGCCCACCCCGCCGAAGCCGCTGGCCTCTCCTGCAGCCGCCGAGCTGCCCGGGTCGGGCGCGGGCGGTTCTGGCCTGCTGCCCGGCGGAAACAACAACTTGGCCCCGGCCAACGTCCCGCCCGCGACCGCCCTGCCGCCTGGCGGGCCCTTGCCCGACGCGGCGTTGCCGCCGGGTGTTGACGCGGGAATCCCCGGCATCGGGGTCCCACCGGGCATCGGTATTCCGGGCCTCGGAATCCCGGGGGGGTTGGATATCGGCGCCCTGGCCGGCGTACCCAACACGATTAACGGGGTGAACCAGGCCTACGCCGTCGTCAATGGCCTGATCGGTGTGGGGAATGGCGTCTCCGGCCTGGTGACCTCGAGCGCGCTGGCCGTGACCTATGTCGTCCTCGCCTACAACATGCTCCAGTCCTCGGGCATCCTGCCGGCAGCCAGCTCACAGCTCGGCTCGCTGGGCAACATCCTGCTGCCCGGCGCGGCGGCAATGCCCGCCATGGCCCTGCCGGGTCTGCCCGGTGTGGGCCTTCCTGGCATCCCCGGTATCCCGGGCCTCAACCCGGCGAGTCTGATGGCCTTGGCGGCCGCAGGAGGCCTGCCTGGCATTGGTTTGCCGAGCCTGCCGGGTATAGCGCCCCAGGACCTGGTGGCAATGGCGGCCAGCGTGTTGCCGGGCCTGGGTCTGCCGGCTCTGCCCGCGGGCATGGCGCCGCAGGACCTCGTTGCTCTGGCTGCTGGCGGCCTCCCCGCTCTCGCGGGCTCCCTGCCGAACCTGCAGGCGGCGTTGCCAGGTCTCGCCGCTGCGCTGCCCGCACTCGCGGCAGGCCTACCAGGGCTGCCCGGTCTACCGCCGATGCCGGGGATCGACCCCGCGATGTTGGCTGCGGTGCTGCCTCAAATGGCGGCCGCCGCTGGCATTCCGACCGCACTCCCGGCTGGTCTGCCGCCACTGCCCGCGGGGCTGCCACCCGGCCTACCTCCGCTGCCGGCTCTGCCGGCGCCGGCGCTGCCGGCCCTGCCGCCGCACCCTCAGCTGTGCACGCCGGGCTTCGGCCCCATCGGGTTCTGCACGCCGTAACCTAGCGGGGCCTACGGCTCCGGGCTCTCGTCCCAGTCCTCGTCCTCGTCCGCTTCACGGCGGGCGAGGACGACGGCGTCATAGAGCTGGCGGCTTCGCACTTCCGGGTACGCCGCCGCTACCTCGCTGCATGCGTCCTTGACGCGGATGCCCGCTTCGACGAGAGTTTCGACCTCTTCAACCAGCGTTGCGATGTCGGCGGCAGCGCGCGGGGCCGCTCCGGCGCCGGCCAACACCAAGGTGATCTCGCCGAGCACGCCGCCGGCCGCCCACGCCGCCAGTTCGTCGAGCGTTCCGCGAACCACTTCCTCGTGCACCTTGGTGAGCTCGCGGCAGATCGCCGCCGGACGAGCGCCGCCAAGCTGCTCGACGGCGTCACGCAAGCAGGCGGCCAACCGGCGCGGCGACTCGAAGAACACGCAGGTGCGTCGTTCGTCGGCCAATGACGCCAGCCACGTTCGGCGTGCCGAGCCCCGGCGCGGGGCGAAACCCTCGAAGCAGAACTTCTCCGCGGGCAGACCGGACAGCACCAGTGCGGTAGTCACGGCGGACGGCCCAGGTAAGCACGTCACCGGTATCCCCGCCTCGACGCACGTGGCGACCAGCCGGTAGCCGGGATCACTGATGATCGGCATCCCGGCATCGCTGACCACGAGCACCGTCGCACCCGAATTCATGGCGTCGACCAGGGAGGCGGTTCGGGCGGCCTCCACCCGGTCGTAAAGGCTGACCACCCGGCCGCTCATCTGGATGTCGAGTGCTTTGGCTAGATTTCGCACCCGTCGGGTGTCTTCGGCCGCCACCACATCGGCACTGGCCAGCGCCTCAACCAGGCGCGCTGAGGCGTCCGAGGGTTGACCTAACGGGGTCGCACCGAGCAATAGGCCACCAGAGGACATGACGGACAGAATACGATCGACACCGATGACCGCCCCGCCCGAAGCCGCTAATGGTCTGGCCCTGGACTGCGTCGACGGCAACGGCGGCGCCGCGGAACGCGCGGCGCCTCTCGTTAGTCCCGGGCCGCTAGTGCCGGTCGCCGACTTCGGGCCGGTAGACCGGTTGCGGGGCTGGCTGGTCACCGGCGTGATCGCCCTGCTGGCGACGCTGACCCGGTTCGTGAACCTGAACTCGCCGACCGACTCCGGCACTCCCCTGTTCGACGAGAAGCACTACGCGCCGCAGGCCTGGCAGGTCCTGAACAACCACTGGGTGGAAGACAACCCGGGCTACGGCCTGGTCGTCCATCCTCCCGTCGGCAAGCAGATGATCGCGATCGGCGAAGCCCTGTTCGGCTACACCGGACTTGGCTGGCGGTTTACGGGTGCACTGCTGGGCGTGGTCCTGGCGGTGCTGGTGACGCGAATCGTCCGGCGGATCAGCCGCTCGACGCTGGTTGGCGGCATCGCGGGGGTGCTGTTCATCTGCGACGGGGTCAGCTTTGTCACGGCGCGGACTGCGCTGCTGGATGGCTTCCTCACCCTGTTTGTGGTTGCCGCGTTCGGTGCCCTGATCGTCGATCGAGATCAGATTCGCCAGCGCCTGCACGTCGCACTGCTCGAGGGCCGTAGCGCCGAGACGGTGTGGGGTCCCCGGCTCGGCGTGCGCTGGTGGCGGTTTGGCGCGGGGGTGCTGCTCGGGTTGGCCTTTGCGACGAAGTGGTCCGGCCTGTACTTCATGGTGTTCTTCGGCGCGATGACGTTGGCGTTCGACGTGGCGGCGCGGCGTCAGTATCACGTGCCGCGACCGTGGCTGGGCACGCTGCGACGAGATCTCTTCCCGACCGGCTATGCGTTGGCCCTGATCCCGTTCGGCGTCTATCTGGCCAGTTACGCGGGCTGGTTTGCGTCCGAAACGTCGATCGACCGGCACCAGGTGGGCCAGACCATCGGCCCCGACAGCATCGTTCCGTTGCCCGACGCCATTCGTTCGCTCTGGTACTACACGACAAAGGCTTTCCACTTTCACGCCACCTTGACGAATTCCGCGGGCAATCACCACCCCTGGGAGTCCAAGCCGTGGGCATGGCCGATGTCGTTGCGACCGGTGCTCTACGCCATCGACCAGAACGACGTGAAAGGCTGCGGCGCGCAGTCGTGTGTCAAGGCGGTCATGCTGGTCGGCACCCCGGCCATGTGGTGGCTGGCGGTGCCGGTCCTGATGTACGCCGCCTGGCGGACGTTCGTTCGCCGTGACTGGCGATATGGCGCGGTGTTGGTCGGTTATTGCGCCGGGTGGCTGCCGTGGTTTGCCGACATCGACCGCCAGATGTACTTCTTCTACGCCGCGACGATGTCGCCCTTCTTGGCCATGGCCATCGCGCTGATTCTCGGCGACATCCTGTATCAGCCGCGTCAGGGTAAAGAGCGGCGCACGCTGGGGATGCTCGCCGTCTCCTGTTACATCGCCCTGGTGGTGACGAATTTCGCTTGGCTATTCCCGATTCTCACCGGGCTGCCGATCTCCCAGCAGACCTGGAACATGGAGATGTGGTTGCCTAGCTGGCGTTAGCTTCCGCCGAGATTGCCGCTGGGGCTGTGCTTTTGGCGTTATCCACAACCACCACGGCAATCTGGCTGCAGTAGGTCGGTCGCGCTCGGCATCATCGGCGCGTGGCAAAAGTCTTCCGAGGCAGCGAAGCCCTTGGCGGCGGTGGGCTCACTCGTGGGCGATTGCGTTGGAACTATCGGAAAATCCATCGCGACGTCTACCTCCCGAAGGACGCCCCGAGAACGCTGTGGGACAACATTCGTGCGGCGTGGTTGTGGTCGGACCGCAGAGGTGTGATCGCTGGCCGCGCTGCAGCGGCGCTGCACGGGGCGAAATGGGTCGACGATTTCACCCCGATCGAACTTGTGGGACCGTTCAACCATCCGCCACCGGGCATCATCGTTCGCCGGGAACGGATCAGCGCCGACGACATCGCCCATGTTGCCGGCCTTCCAGTGACGAATCTGGCGCGCACAGCATTTGATCTGGGTCGGCATCTGCCGCGCGCCATTGCCGTCGAAACCCTCGATGCACTCTCCGCCGCGACGGGCATTACCCCCGACGATGTGGCCGACGTAGTTGGGCGCCATAGAGGTGCACGAGGAGTGCGGCAGTGCCAAATCGCGCTGTCTCTCATGGACGGTGGCGCCCAATCACCGAGAGAAACTTGGCTGCGACTTGTCCTTATCGATGGCGGCTTACCCAGGCCTGTCACGCAAATTCGTGTTACCAACGGCTATCGGGTCGCGTACATCGACATGGGCTACGAAGAGCCAAAAGTGGGAGTCGAGTATGACGGCGAGCAACATCGCACCGACCGACCCCAGTACGTCGACGACATTAAGCGGGCCGAGATGATTGAAGGCCGCGGCTGGCTGGACATCAAGGTGATCAAGGAAGACCAGCCGTACGCGATCGTGCGGCGGGTAAGCAGCGCACTGGCGCGCCGCTCGGCACCGAGATTGCCGTGAGGGCTGCGCATCAACACCCCATCACAACCACCACGGCAATCTCGGCGGATACAACTACAGCGGGTCCCGCGCGGCCGGACACGACATGCAGCGCGGCCCGCCGCGGCCCGTGCCCAGCTCGGAGCCGGTGATGGTGAGTACTTCGATGCCCGCATCGCGCAGGCGGGCGTTCGTCTGCACGTTGCGCTCATAGGCGACGACGACACCGGGCGCCAGCGCCAAGGTGTTGTTGCCGTCGTCCCACTGTTCGCGTTCGGCGATATGCGGGTCCCGCCCCGTATCGATCACGCGCAGCTTGTCGATCCCCATCGCATCGGCCGCTGCCTCCACAAAGGGCGCCTCATCGCTGATCGTCACGCCGTCGCCGGTCTGCCGAATTGTGAACGCCGAAAGGGTGTCGACGACGTTGGCGTACATCACCACGGTGTCGACATCGACCATCGTGCACACCGTATCGAGGTGCATCTGCGCGCGCTGCTGAGCGATCGGCACGGCGAGCACAGTATTGGCCAGATCATCGTCAAACAGGCTGCGCGCCAATGCTTCTGCACCCGCCGGAGTCGTCCGCTCCCCCACTCCGACCGCGACCACACCCGGGGCGAGCAACAACACGTCACCACCCTCGACCGGCGCCGCCCTGGACTCGAAGGCCTTGCGCACACCGGTGAACCGCGGGTGGTGCGCGTAGATCAGATCGGTCAGCGACGCCTCGCGCACCCGCGCCCGAAGCGCCAGCGATGTGATCACGACCCGGGGCCCGATCCAGGTCGACGAGTCCCGGGTAAAGACCAGGTTGGGCAGCGGCTCGATGACGAAATCGTCCCCACGATGCATCCGCAGTACCAGCGACACCTCGGTCCGGGTGTCCGACGGCAGCTCGTCGAACGTCATGCCGGCCGTCAGCACATGAGCTAAAGCCACTGGGTCGAGGCCGCGCAGATACGACGAAAGCTCCTGCGCCAACGGCACTCCGAGCCGACGCGCGTCGACAGCGGAGGCCACACCCTGCATCCTGGCCGCGCCACTGTGGCTGAGCGCCTCGGTCAGCAGGTCGGCCAGCAGCAGCACCTCCACGCCGCGGGCGCGCAACAGCTCAGCGAACTCGTCGTGTTCCTCCTGCGCGCGGGCCACCCAGGGCAGCCCGTCGAATAACAGCTGGTCGTTGTTGCGCGGGTTAAGTCGCTGCAACTCGGCGCCCGGACGATGCAAGATGGCGACACGCAGCGCTCCCACTTCGGTATTGGAGCCCAACTCGCTACCCACATCTAAAACCGTAGCCGCGCACGGCTTGCGGGGCGCGTCACACGCCGGATCATCGAACTGATGTGCGATAGACTCGTCGTCGTGGCGATCGCGGTTCAGGGCTCGCTATTCGAGCACAACGAGCGCCGGCAGCTTGGCGACGGCGCCTTCATCGATATTCGCGCGGGCTGGCTGACTAACGCCGATGACCTGCTCGGCGCGTTACTCACGAACGTGCCGTGGCGGGCCGAGCGCCGTCAGATGTACGACCGGGTGGTCGACGTGCCGCGCCTGGTCAGCTTCCACGACCTGGCGGTTGAAGACCCTCCCCACCCGCTGCTGGCGCGGCTGCGACGTCGACTCAATGACATTTACGGCGGCGAACTGGGCGAGCCTTTCACCACCGTCGGCCTGTGCTGCTACCGCGACGGCTCCGACAGCGTCGCCTGGCACGGCGACACCATTGGTCGCGGCAGCTCCGAAGACACCATGGTGGCGATCGTTAGCCTCGGCGCCACCCGCACCCTCGCCATGCGCCCGCGCGGCGGAGGCGCTTCGCTGCGGTTGCCGCTAGCGCATGGCGATCTGCTGGTGATGGGCGGATCGTGTCAACGCACCTGGGAGCACTCGGTGCCCAAGACATCCACGCCCACCGGCCCGCGGGTGAGCCTCCAATTCCGGCCGCGCGGTGTGCGCTAGCCGCGAATCGCGGCCACTGCCTTGACCAGCAGCTCCCGAGCACGCTGCGTGTCGACCTTCGCAACGGGCTGATCGGGGATGACCAGCGGATTGGCGACGACGATCACCTGGTAATCGCCGAATTGAGCGGAATAGTCGTAGAGCTCGCCGGTGCGGGCCGCCCCGCCCACGATTGCCTGCAAGACGCGGTGGATGCCCAAGGTCTGCGTCTGGTCGATCTTGGGCACCTCGACCTCCTCCATGCCGCCCTTGAGCTGGGCGCCGACGAATGCCACCTTCTTGCAGTCATGCCCGGGGTCGTTGGCCGGCAGCGGCTGAGACGTTTCCACGGCGATCACGACGAACCGGTTGCCGTTGCCTTCTGCGGAAATCGCGGCCATATTGCCCTGCAAATTGGGCGGCATCTCCGGTCCCGCCGCCACCTTTGCGCAGCTCGCCGGATCGAAATTGAGACCCTGGGGCAGCTTTCGCGAGGCGAAGAACTGAGGATCGATGGCCCTGGGGGTGACGTCGGTGATCTTGAACTCGGGCCCAAAGCTCGATTTGACGTCCATGATCCTGCCGATGTCGGCGTTGGCCGGCGCAGCCGAGTGCGCGCCCGATGAGCAGCCGACGAGCAGACACGCGGACCCGACCGCCAACGCCTCCCTCAACGCCTCCCTCAACACCAAGGCAACGCTACCCACAGCGCGGCGCTCAGCTGCGTAACGTCGCCACCGTTTTGACTAACAGATCGGCCACAAATTGCGGCGGTAGCGGCGGAAGCATCGACCCCGGGTCGGTGGTCAGCGTGGTGAACGCGTAATAGTCGCCTAGATAAGCGATGAATGTGTATGTCCGTGAGTCAATTTGGGTCCCAGACTCGACCGATGCACGGACGTCGGTAACCATGCCGACGGTGGGCGCGCCGTCGATGCGCGGAGCGTCGATGAGACTGACGCCGACGGTCTTATGCCCGTCCGACGCGATCCACTGCCCGCAAGCAGCGACGACATTGGCATCCAGGGCCACCGGGCCCGACGCCAAAGCCACCACCACGGCATCGACGATGCCGCCCGAGCCTGAACCCGACACACCTTGGGCTGACTGCGCACGTCCGTTGCCCGGATTGGACAGTGCCGCGCACTCCGGCGGGTCGGTCGAGTCGGCACCGAGACCCCAGATCGACCGCGGCGAAGCGTCATTGGGGATGGATCTGGTTACCTCGTAGCCGGGGGGCAGTTCGCGACCGACCCGTTTGATGTTGGCCGGGTTGATGCCGGTGGCGCGAGCCGATGACGACGGCGGAGCGAGCGTCGCCTGGGGCGTGGGCGCAGACTGCTGGGTGCAGGCGGCCATCAACAACGCAAGACCCGGGCCAATCCAGAACGGCCGCATGCCCGTTCATATCACGGCAGGCAATCGACATCAGGTAGCTTGACCGCTGTGTGCACGCGAGTTCTTTGGAACGCCGACCACCGCGCCGTATTGACCGGGCGGACAATGGACTGGCCGGAGTCCACCGAGCCGCTGATTGTGGCGTTCCCCCGTGGACGCCGCCGCGACGGTGGCGCGCTAGGTGGCGAAGCCGTCGTCGCCGAAGACCCGCTGCGCTGGACCAGCCGGTACGGCAGCCTGGTCACCACGGTCTACGGCATCGGGACCGTTGACGGCCTCAACGAGCAGGGTCTGGGCGTGCATGCGCTCTACCTGAAGTCCACCGACGTTGGCCCGCGGGATCCGGCAAAGCCTGGCCTGCAGACCGGCCTGTGGGCGCAGTATCTGCTCGACCAGGCCGCCACCGTCACCGAGGCGTTGGAGCTGATGGACGGTGTCCAATTGGTGATGGTCGGTGCCCGAGGCCGCGAAGCCACCCTCCACCTCGCCCTCGAGGACGCAACCGGCGACTCGGCGGTCATCGAGTTCGACCATGGCCGCATGGTCGTGCACCATGGCCGTCAGTACACCGTGATGACCAACGACCCGAGCTATGACCAGCAGCTGGAATTCCTTGCACAGCAAGATTTTTCGAAACCCAGCCGCGACATGCCACTGCCCGGCAATGTTAACCCGGTCGACCGCTTCCAACGTGCGACGTACTTCCTGGCGCTGCTGCCTGACGCGGAAACCGCCAGGCAGGAGGTGGCCGGCGTGATGGCAATCATGCGCAATGTCTCGGTGCCATTCGGGGCGCCTTACGGCGAGTTCGGGATCTACAACACCGAATACCGCACGGTCACCGATCTGACCCGCAGGACCTACTTCTTCGAGCTCACCACCAGCCCGAACGTCCTTTGGGTTGAATTCGACGGTCTCACCCTCACCGAGGGCGCCGATCCGCAGGCGATCGACCCCTACGACGAGTCGCTGATCGGCAACGTGACGTCGCGATTCACCCCGCGGCAGATCCTCTTCTGACTAGCCGACCGCCTCGATCACCTGCCGGGCGACACGCGTGATCTGCTCGGCCATCTCGTTTCCGAAGCCCAGGTCGTGCGGTCCGGGCACATCGATGACCGTGGCGATAACCCCGATGTCCTCACGCTGCCAGACGGCGCCGTGTTGGTCCATGATCGTGCGCATGGGCACATTGTCGGAAAGCATTCGCGCGGTGAATCTTTCGATCCCGCCGACCCGGGCGGCGACGGACAACGCGCCGATCAGGAAGGTCCCGATCCCCCGCCCCTGATATGCGTCGGCCACGGTGAACGCGATCTCAGCGACCGTCGGATCTGCAACGTCGCGAACGAAGCGGGCATCGGCAACGGGATCGCTGCCGTCGACCATTACCCAGACGAAGTGGTCGACGTAGTCGACCTCGGCCAGGTAGTTCATCATCGCGAGGTTGGGCACACGCGCCGACATGAACCGTCGGTAGATCGTCTCGCTGGAGAAGTGGACGTGTCCGTGCACGGTCCGTTCGCTGTCGCCCGGCAGGACCGGCCGCAACATCAGCTCACTGCCGTCGCGCACCCGAACCGGGATCGGGGTGATGAAAGCGGCAAGACGCTGACGAACCGTACGCACCAATCGGTCCATCACGCCCGGGATGTGAACCATGCGGTCCAACGCGTCCTTGCCGCCGATCCAGCCGGTCAGCGGCTCGACGGTGGTGATCGTCGCCGTGCGCGGGATGTCGCGCAGCAGCGCGATTTCTCCCACGATCATGCCCGGCACCGCGAGTTCGACGATCACCACGCCGTCATCGCCGACGTGGATGACCTCGGCCGCGCCCGACGAGATGAGCAGGAACGACACCGCCTGCTCGCCCTGCTGCATCAGCATCTGGCCGGCAGCAGCTCGCAGCGGCTTGAGACAGGTTGTCAGGGGTGCCAGCTCCTCGGCCGAGCATCCCTCGAAGATGTGCATTCCCGCGAGTTCTTGGGCCCCCGCGCCGGTCATCCAACTCAGGCTATGGCGTCGGTCGTGGTGGCTGCAAGGACGCGCATTAACCTGGACCTGAAATGAGCGCCAGCCAAGATCCACTCGAGTTGACCCGCGGTCTCCTCAACGAGAGCGCTGTCGTGCGACACGGATTTCTCGATGTGCTCGGTGAATCCACTAGCTCTCCGGTTCCGACCTTCGCTCAGCGAGCCATGAACAGCCCGTTCGTCGCCACGGTGTACGAGCGGTTGTGGCGCCCGACGTCGTTCTACCTCGCCAGCGGCGTCACCACCCGCGCCGAGCAGCGCCGCGCGGCCGAAGCCCTGCACCTAAAGACCGCCACCAGGTTGCTCGATGTTGCTTGCGGGCCAGGTAATTTCACCGCGCCGTTGGTACGGCAGCTGCCTGCCGGGAGCCTTGCGGTCGGGTTCGATATCTCCGAACCGATGCTGACCCGTGGCGTTCTGGACAACAGCGGACCGCAGACCTGTTATGTCCGCGGCGACGCCCGCCAATTACCGTTCGGCGACGAAACATTCGACGCTGTCTGTTGTTTTGGCGCGTTGTACCTGATGCCGGAGCCGTTCCGGATCGCGCACGAGATGGTGCGAGTGCTGCAGCCGGGCGGGCGGATTGCGATCCTCACCAGCTATTCCGGGCAAGCGGCCCCAATCCGGCACGCGCTGAACGCGACCGCCACTCTGATTGGGCTGACGATGTTCGATAAGGACAGCTTTGTCGACCTTTTCGAGTCGGCCGGTCTGGTCGATGTCGAGCAGAAGGCCCAGCGGGCGCTGCAATTCCTCACCGCTACCAAGCCCACGCCGTAGCCGTAGCCGTAGCCGTAGCCGTAGCCGTAGCCGTCGAGATTGCCGTGGTGGTCGTCACGCTGCGCCAACGCGCAGCCCTGACGGCAATCTCGGCGCAGAGCGCAAGCTAGCCAGCTAGCTATGCGCGCCGCGTCGCGAAGAACTCCAGCAACAGTTCAGCGATGGTGTCAGGGTGCTCGTCGGGCAACCAATGGCCCACGCCACGCAGGATTTCAAATCGATAGAACCCGGTGACGTAGCTGCCGCAGTTACGAGCGGCTCGGTCCAGGATGTACTTGTCGGCATCGCCCCAGATGAACATCGTCGGGACGTCGACCAGCCCGATCCGACCCGCCCACGGCATCGCCCGATACCAGTTGAGTGCAGCCGTGTAGGCACCCGGTTCAGTCAAGGCTCGAGCGTCGCGGTCGGCACGCTCGAGGCGGTGGCCGCCCGCCTGCAGCATCGCCGACAGCCTCGCGCCTTTGCCGTCCCGGCCGAGGTAGACGCGCTCCGGAAGCCGCGGCAACTGGTAGAAGTACGCGTACCAGGACGCCAGCCCCTGCTGTCCCGTCAGCATCGCTTGTCGCAACGCGGTGGGGTGCGGTCCGGACAGCGCCGTCAACGTGATCAGCCGGTCCGGATGGCTTGCCGCGAAAGCCCAGGCCACCATGGCGCCCCAGTCATGCCCCACGAGGTGCACCCGCTGTGCCCCGCTGGCGTCGATCAAGGCGCCGACATCGGCGACGAGTTCCGACACGCGGTAGTCCCGACGACGTAGCGGGCGCGCCCCAGGCGAGAGGCCGCGCTGGTTGGGGGCCAGACAGCGATAGCCGCTCGCGGTGAGTAGCGGAATGACCCCGTCCCACGCCGAATTGGTCTGGGGGTGGCCATGCAAGAGAACCACTACCGGTCCGTCGGTTGGCCCGGAATCCAGAACATCGAAGACGAGTTCACCGCGCTGGAACTGCTCCATCACGCCATCATCTTGCACTAGGGATCCGGTGCGGAAAGAATTCGGACGGCGTCCCTTAGGGGCTGCGGGGTCGTCCCGAGTTCACCGACGAATGGGCACGCAAGTTCCAACAACAGGAATAGGTTTGCCGCAACCAGCGCACCCACGGTTGCGACCACCGCATAGTCCATACGGGGCTCTTCGACGCCGTAGAGGATGGCGCAACCGACGACCAGACTGCTGATCAGCAGGATGACCACCCACAGCGACCATGATGGGCCGACGGCGGTTTGGGCCTGCATCACCCGTTCGGTGCGCGCCTGGCTCAATTTGTCTAGGTTGCTGAACGACGTTGCGAGAAAGGTCTTTTGGATATCAGTGCGCGGCTGCACTTCCCGGTATGCCGCGTAGAGACGTCGCAATGATTTTTCCGCCTCCGGGTAGGCTTCGCCGCGGGCGGCCACCGGCCACTCGGCTAACGCCGTGCGCTCGTACTCCAGCAGGGCTTGGCGGAGTCGGTCACTGTCGGGTTTGTCGAACACGACGAGGTCCCTGGTCAGCTGCAACCCGGCCACGCCCTCGTCGCGGGCTTGGCCGTCTTCGATGGCGACCTGGCTCCACATGGCCGACACGACAAACCCCACCAGAAACGCGTAGATGAATCCGACGACGCCGTAGACAAACCGGGTGGCATCGTTGTGGGCGTCCTCAACCAGTTTCGGGAACCGGCGCCGGACGAGAATTTGGACCAGGACCGCTCCGCCCGCAATGAATACCATCAGGCCGAGCAGGAGCAACCAGCCCGGGACATTGATAACGATCCAACGAGCCATCAAGCACACTCCAGTCATGCATCGGTTGGGATACGGCGGCCGGGCATTTCGACTTTATGCGTCCCTCCCCAGTAGCGTTGAAAACATGGTCAACGGTTCAAGGCCGGCGCCATGAGCGTCGCCGGGTTCGTTCTGGGCGTCATAGCGACCATCCTCGCGGTGGCCTCGCTCGGCTGGCAGGTGACCACATTCGTGCGGCAAGGACCACGACCGAAATTGACGCCTGTGGTGGGTCTGCTGACACCGGACGGATTGGTGACCAATGACGCAAGCAGCGATGTACGCGAGGTCCTGACCGCCGCCGAGGCGAATCTTTCACCTGGCCCGTTCATCATCGGCGTCAAGGTGGTCAATGCCGGGCGAGCACCGTTCTACGTTGACGGGTGGGCGGTGCGCGCCGATCCCGGCGGCACGTCATTAGTTCCCGTCGAAAAGCCGATCGGTGGCAACGAGGTTCCGCACGAGATACCGGTCGGCGGCAGCGCGATCTTTATTACCGAGTTGCAGCATGCGCGGCGATTCGCCGACGTGGCCGAGCGCGCCGAGGGTCAGCCACCGCGGATCGTACTGTCGGTGTCCTCAGGCGCGCGCATTTATGTCACCAAACCCGTTGCATCGGAGCTATTTTCACTCGGGGCCGAGGACCCGAAAGATTCAGAAGCCTGATTGGCGGCATACTTTCCGGCGCGACGACCGGAGAATACGCAGTCGGCGATGGACAGACCGCTGACGTATGAGTTGGAGCAGACACCCACCGCGGATCGGCCGGCGCAGTAGAGACCGGGAATGGCTGTGCCGGATTCGGTCACGACCGCACCGGTGACCTCGTCCACTCGGACACCGCCCAGGGTGAGCATCGGCGTGGGATTGATCAGGCTGGGCCGAATGGAGATGTTCAAAAGCGTGTAGGGCGGCTTGGTAATTCGGCGGGTGAAGTCAGCGTGCTTTCCCGTGGGATCTGTTGTCCCAGAATCGATTGCGTTGTTGTGCGCGTCGACGGTGGCTTCCAGACCGGCTGGGTCAATGCCTGCCTTTGCCGCGACGTCGCGCAATGTTGAACCGCGTTTCGAACTGGTGAACATCAGCGCGGCGCCTTGGGCGCGTTGAAACAACAACGTCTGAGTAAAGAGTTGGCGACGGGCTTCGCGCATCAACGTGGCGTCGGCGAGAATCCAGCCATTGCTGTTGTGATTCCTCACGAGTTCGCGCCCGACCGCTGCACCGTATCGGCTTTCATCGATGACCCGCCGCCCGTGCTGGTCGACGATGATGGCGTTGATGAACGCACTGGGCGGTGTGATGAATTTCCACACCGACACGTTGTCCATGTGTTGCGTGACGGCGCCGACGCTTTCGGCCAGAGCGATGCCGCTGCCGTCGTCGCCGCTGGTGCCTAGCGCAAGACCGTGTTTGAACTCCGGCGCGTAACGTTCAATCCACTCGGTGTTGGCGATGAATCCGCCAGCGCAGATGATCACAGCACGCCGTGCGGCGATGCGGATGGGCCGGCCGTAGCGGTGCTCGAGCTTTCTCAGGCGGTATTCCAGCACGCGGCGCAGGGGTGGGTAGTAGATGCCCGGCTTGGTGGACACCGCGGCCATCTTCGCGTACTGCTTCTGGATCCGTGGCGGCGCGTAGCTCATGGTCGTGGCTTCCACGCCGGTCACCCGGCCGGTGGCATCCTGAACCAGCTTGGTGACCGTCGTGCTCGGCCGAAAGTCGGCCCCGTGCGCGAGCGCCGAATTCAGCAGGGGCGCATATAGTTTCTTGCCCGAGACGCCCTTCCCCTTCACACGATGCCCGCGCTGAACCGGCGGGGTGTGGCTGCGGAAGGCCCCGGCATTCTCGCTGCCCGAGTGGTACAGGTAATACCGATTGTTCGGATAGGACGTCTTGTAGGGGCATAGCGTCGAGTCGAACGGGACGCCCTGGTCCTTGAGCCAGTCGATCATGTCCGAGCTACCGCGTACGAACGATTCCAGCGTTTGTTGGCTGACGACATCGCCGACTTCCAGACGCAGGTAGGTCAGCATCTGCTCGACCGTGTCGGCCACGCCGGCTTCACGTTGTACCGCGGTGCCTCCGCCGGCGTAGATGATGCCGCCCGACACTGCGGTCGCGCCGCCGCCGTTGGCGCGGTCCAAAGCGATGACCTCCGCGCCCTGTTCGCGCGCGGCTATTGCTGCGCAGGTGCCGGCGGCACCGAAGCCGACTACGACGACGTCTGTGGTTTCAGTGATTTCGTGTGCGCTGGCCATTGCGCTCCTAGCCTCTGTGGTAATTGGCGGCAGGGAGCAACTTAACAGGTTCTAGTGCCGCGTCAACAGGCATAACAACCTGTCCATGAGCAAAAATGCAACGTGTTTTACTCGACCGATGGTTAGGCCAGGCGCGGGTCGATGCGTAAGTGAGCTTCCAGGAAGTTAATCGGCTGCGTCCATTGCATTGCGGCGTCTGACCGCCTTCGCCTCGGAAGGTAGTCCGGCGTCATGACCCTTTCGACCAGATCACCAAGGGCTTCGCCCCTTCGCAGGTAGGACTCGACTTCTTCTGTCATCCCCGGGCACTTTGCTCATTGAATCCAAGCGCTTAGGGGGCGACGTACTCAGAGTTGAGTCAAGGCTTACCGTTAGGAGCGACGGCCGAAGGTTTAAGGACGGGGGCGAAGCTATGAGCCCAGACACAAAGTCATTGATGGACTTGGCGTTTGACGAGCGGTCGGACCTCGCCGCATTCCTTGAAACTCTGACTCCCGAGGAGTGGGAATCTCCCAGTCTCTGCACTAAATGGACGGTCAAAGACGTTGTCTCACACGTTGTCAGCTACGAAGAATTACACGTCTTCGGTTTGGTCAAGCGGTTTGCGAAGGGCGGGGTGATCCGCGCCAACGAAGTTGGCGTCAAGGAATTCTCCTCGATGTCGCCTGACGAGTTGATCGCCTTTCTGCGCAAACATCTCCGCCCGCAAGGACTTACCGCGGGCTTTGGCGGAATGATCGCACTTGTCGACGGGACCATTCATCACCAGGACATCCGTCGCGCGCTCGGCCGCCCCCGCACGGTGCCGGCGGATCGGCTCGCACGCATCTTGCCTCTGGTTCCGGGGAACCCCCGGCTGGGCGCGGGTCGGCGCATCAGACGTCTCCACCTGCGAGCAACTGACGTCGACTGGGAGCACGGCAGCGGACCCGAAGTCAACGGCACCGGAGAAGCCCTCCTTATGGCAATGACGGGCCGCCGGGCTGTCTTGACGGAACTCACTGGCCCGGGGCGAGGCACGATGGCGCAGCGGATGTGATCTCGTGGGTCAGAGAGCGTCGAGGAAGGACGCCACTGCCCGACCGATCTCGGGACCCGAGTCTTCTTGAATAAAGTGCAGTCCGGACACGGTCACTTCGGTCTGGTCCGGCCAGGAGCGGCAAAATTCCCGTTGTGCGCCAACGAGAATCGTGCCGGGGTCAGCGTTGATAAAAAGCTTCGGGATTCCGCGCGTCGAGGCGAAGTAGTCCGCGTATTCGCCAACGATCGCGACGACCTCGGCTGGCTGACCTTCGATCGGGATCTGGCGCGGCCAGGTTAGCGTTGGGCGACGATCCTCCCCCGGATTGGCGAAGGGGCGGCGATACTCGTTCATCTCGTCTTGCGACAGCTTGCGCTGGATGGAGTTGGGCACAATGGCCTCGACGAACAGGTTGCGGTCGAGCACCATGTTTTCGCCCGCGTCGGAACGCAAGCCCTGGAAGATCCGACGCGCCGTCTCGGGCCAGTCATCCCAGCTATCGAGCGGCCGCACGATCGCCTCCATATAGGCGATCCCGCGCACCTTGCCGGGATTGCGTCGGGCCCAATCGAACCCGAGCGCCGATCCCCAGTCGTGGATCACGAGCGCGACCTTCTCGGTGGCACCCACCGCGTCCAGGAAGGCGTCGACGTACTTCTGATGCCCCCCGAGGGTGTACCCGGGATCGTTGGGTCCCGGGAGCTTGTCAGAGTCACCCATGCCGATGAGGTCTGGGGCGATGCAGCGGCCCTTGCCCGTGAGTTCGGGGATCACCGAGTGCCATAGGTAGGACGACGTCGGATTGCCGTGCAGCAAGACGATCGGGTCGCCGGTCCCCTGCTCGACGTAGGCCATGCGTCGGCCAAGGACTTCGACGTAGCGCTTGGAATCACGCCATTGGCTCATCGTTGCGACCCGCTCTCACTCGGTCCGGGGCCCGCCAAAAGACGGACGACGCTTCTCCAGGAACGCGGCGACTCCCTCGCGGCCGTCCGCTGACACGGAGTTGGCGACGATGCCGTCTGCTTCATCGGCAAGTTGTTGCTGCAGCGTTGCGTTTGATGACGCGTTCAGCAGCCGCTTGACCGTTCCGAACGCTGCCGTCGGGCCCGCCGCGATCCGTTCGCCGAGCTTTGCTGCGGTGGGCATGAGTTCGTCATCGGCGACGACTTGAGTCACCAGTCCCCAGTCGAGCGCTTCCGCGGCCGTGAGCGGCCGGTTGGTGATGGCGAGTTCGGCGGTGCGCCGGTGGCCGATCACCCGTGGCAAAAACCAGGTGGAACCACCGTCGGGCGACAAACCGGCAGCCGTGTAGGCCAGGGTGAACTTGGTTTTTTCAGTGGCGATCACCAGGTCCGCACCGGCCACCAAGCCCAGCCCCGCACCGGCGGCAGCGCCATGGACCGCGGCGATCACGGGAGCGTCGAGCGCCGCGAAAGCCTCGACGGCGGCGTGCACGTCACCGGCCAGCGATTGCAGGGCCGCCCCGATGTCCGGGCACGAGGCGAAGTACGCCAGGTCGCCGCCGACGCAAAATCTGGGGCCTTTTCCACTCAGCAGGACCGCACGGACATCGTCGCGGTCCTTCAGCGACTCGGCGACGTCGCGCAGCCCGCGACCCAGCGCCGCATCCATCGCGTTGCCGGCATCCGGGCGGTTAAGCGTCACTCGGGCAATGGAATCCGCGATATCCAGAGTGACCGGATCGTCGGCGGTTGGTGACATGGTCAGCACTCCCCAGGGTGTCGAGGTTGATACCCAGGACGATACGGGCACGCCCGATCCCGTTTTAGCCGTGGTCGGCGAACCGATCGGTCACAGCGGGCTCAAAAGTTCCATTCGTACGATCGCCGGATGAGGCTTGTCGCCATGACATCAGGCGCGCATCGTCGCCTGGCAGTTGCCGCACTGCTCGCCGCGGCTTTTGCGATAGTTCCGGCAACCATTCCGACAGCAGCACTGATTCCGGCCGCGTCGGCGGACTGCCCCGGTGCCGAAGTCGTCTTCGCCCGCGGCCGAGAGGAGCCGCCCGGCGTCGGCGCCGTCGGCGACGCCCTTGTCGGTTCGCTGCGCGCCAAGACGGGCGTGTCGATCGGGGTCTACGGGGTCAACTATCCGGCCAACATCAGCGCCGCCAGTGGCGCCGCCGATATCAGCTCGCACGTGCAGTCCATGGCGAAGAGTTGCCCGAATACCCGCATGGTGATTGGCGGCTATTCGCTGGGTGCGACGGCGGCTGACATGGTGACCAGGGGGGTGGCCAGTCCACTCCCGCCGGGTGTGGATCAGCACGTCGCCGCCGTCGCGATGTTCGGCAACGCTTCCAATCGACTTGGCCCGCCCCCCGCCTTTGCCGGCAAGACAATCGACCAGTGCGCGAACGGTGACCCCATCTGCGGCAAGGGCACCAATTGGCCGTCGCACCTGCAGCCGTCTTACATCGACTCTGGGCTGGTGGATCAGGCCGCTGGCTTTGTCGCCGGAAAGCTCTAGCAGGCAAATACCAAGTCGACCTACCTATAACGCGCGCCAGCAGCGATGATGGGCGGATGGGTGACAAACATCACACCGACGTGGATGTTGTGGTCGTGGGCGCGGGCTTCGCGGGTCTGTACGCCACGTACCGTCTTCGGATCTCGGGTCATTCGATGCGCATATTCGAGGCTGGCGACGCCATCGGCGGCACCTGGCACTGGAACCGATATCCCGGCGCACGCGTCGACATTCCCAGCGTCGACTACATGTACAGCTTCGATTCGGACTGGTCGCGCGACTGGCAGTGGTCGGAGCGGTACGCCACCCAGCCCGAGATCCTGCGCTATTTGAACTACGTCGCCGACAAGCACGACCTTCGTCGCGACATCCAGTTCGGGACCCGAGTCACGCACGCGCATTGGGACGACAGCTTGTCGGGGTACCGCGTGTGCACCGATCGCGGCGACGAGATCACCTGCCGCTACCTCATCATGGCGACCGGCTGCCTCTCGGTGCCCAAAGACCTCGACATCAAAGGCATCGAAAACTTCACCGGCGAGATGTATTTCACCAGTCGCTGGCCCCATGAAGCGGTCGACTTCGCCGGTAAGCGCGTTGGCGTTGTCGGCACGGGATCATCGGGCATTCAGTCGATACCGCTCATCGCCGCGCAGGCAGCGCAGGTAGTGGTATTCCAGCGCACGCCGTGCTTTTCGATCCCCGCGCACAACGGCCCTATTTCGCCGGAGAAGCTCGACCAACTCGCCGACGACAGCGCCTACCGGCATGCCGCGAGATACTCCTTCGGCGGGGTGCCGTTGGAACGCACGATCACTCCGGCATTTTCGGTATCGGCGGAAGAACGCGAGCAGCGATACGAACGCGCTTGGCAGCGAGGCGAATTGCTCGAGGTGCTCAACCTCTATACCGACACGATGAGCAATCCGGTGGCCAACGCCGACTTCGCCGACTTCATCCGCGGCAAGATTCGCGGCATCGTGCACGATCCACAGACAGCGGAAACGCTTTCCCCCAAAACCTATCCGATTGGCGCGAAACGGCTGTGCCTGGACACGGACTATTACGCCACGTTCAATCTGCCCCATGTGCGTCTGGTGGACCTGAAGAAGCAGCCACTTTTAGGTGTCTCTGATTCTGGGATCGACACGGCCGGAGAATCTTTCGAGTTCGACGTGATCGTGTTCGCCACCGGCTTCGACGCAATCACCGGTGCCGTCGCGGCGATTGACGTCGTCGGCCGTGACGGCCTTGCGCTGAAGGACAAGTGGTCTCACGGCCCATCAACGTATCTGGGCCTGACCACCGAGGGGTTTCCCAACTTCTTTCTCATCGCCGGCCCCAATAGCCCCTCGGTGCTGTCGAACATGGCGGTGTCGATCGAGCAGCACGTCGACTTCGTCGCCGACGCCCTGACGTATCTGCGAAGCCACGGCTTAGACCAGATAGAACCCACTAAGCTCGCCGAGGCCGGCTGGATGCAGCATGTGGACGATGCCGCGGCGATAACGCTTTTCCCGCAAGCGAACTCGTGGTACGTGGGCGCCAACATACCGGGCAAGCCCCGGGTATTCATGGCCTACACCGCCGGGGTCGACTTCTATCGGGTGGCCTGCGACGAGGTGGTGGAGCGGGATTACTTGGGTTTCCAGCTATCCGGTCGTGACGGTGCGCAGTGCAACGACGGCGTGGTGCGACAGTTGCAGCCCGACGTTCAGATGGTGCTCGAGCAGATGGCGCTATTGAATCTGCCGCCGTTCGAGTCGATGGGGGCCGACGGGATACGGGCCTTTTTCAACGAGGCCAACCTTGCCCGCCCACCGGGCCCCGACGTCGGCGAGCTAGTCGACGGCGCCCTGCCCGGGCCCGCCGGCCCGCTCGCCTATCGCCTCTATCGACCAGCGAGCCCGGGGCCCCACCCCGTCGTCGTCTATTTCCACGGCGGCGGTTGGGTGATCGGTGACGCGATATCCGACGACCCCCTGTGCCGCGACCTGTGCGTGCGCAGCGACGCGCTCATTGTGTCGGTGGACTATCGGCATGCCCCCGAGCATCGCTTTCCGGCTGCACATGACGATGGCTGGGCGGCGGTGCAGTGGGTGGCGGCTCACGCCGAAGAACTCGGCGGCATCCCCGGACAGCTCGCCGTCTGCGGTTGGAGCGCGGGCGCCAATATTGCCACCGTCGTCTGTCGACTCGCCAGGGACACGGCCGGGCCGACCATGGCCGGCCAGGTGTTGCTCACGCCGGTCACTGATTCCGACCTGACGCGCGGCTCCTACCTCGAAAATGCCGACGGCTACGGCCTGACCTCCGCATTGATGGCATGGTTTTTCGATCAGTACACCGACCCGGACGTACGGGAGGACCCGCGGGTCGCCCCGTTGCGTGCGGCGGATCTGGCGGCGCTGCCACCGGCGATGGTCATCGCAGCGGACTTCGATCCGCTGCGCGACGAGGGCGTCGCCTACGCCGAAGCGCTTGTGGCAGCAGGAGTTCCCACCGAGCTCGTGCGGGCCCGCGGACACACGCACTTGTCGGTGTCGATGGTCGATGTGGTCGTCTCCGGGGCTCCGATCCGGGCCCAGATGGCCGCGGCGCTGCGCGGTTTCTTCGCGGCCAACGCCGCTAGATCCGCTTCAGCTCAACCGACGGGATGATGCTGAATCAGCCAGTCGCGCAGGGCAGTTTCTTGATGCCGTGGATAAATAAGGAGCGCAGTAGGTCGGGCGGCGCAGTGGTGTGCAGGTCGGGGAATGCCGCGAGCAGCTTGGCGAGCACGACGCGCATCTCCATCCGCGCCAGACCTGCACCCAGGCAGAAGTGGGGCCCTCCGGCCCCAAACGCGAAGTGCTCGCCGGCATTCCAACGTTGGATGTCGAAGTTACCTGGGTGGGCGAATACCGCAGGGTCATGATTGGCCGCGAGGTACCACACGACGACCTTGTCGCCAGCGGCGATCGCTTGTTCACCGACGACGGTGTCGACATTTGCCGTTCGCCGCATGTGCAGAACTGGCGACGACCAGCGCAGAGTCTCTTCGATGGCGTTGCCGTGCAGCGTTTCAAAGTCGTTGGTCAGCAAGCGTTTCTGCTCGGGATGCTCGCTGAGCAGGTGCATGGCCCAGGCCAGGCCGGTTCTGGTGGTGTCATTCCCGGCCGCGGCCAGCAGAATAACGAAGGAGCCGAACTCCTGGGGCGTCAGGCGTTTGCCATCAACCTCCGAAACCATCAGTAATGATGTGATGTCGTCGCCTGGACACCGTTGGCGCTGCTTCCCGAGGGCAATCGTGTACTCGAAGAACTCCATGACCGCCCGCGCACTCCTTTCCAAATCACTGATCTCGCTGTCGCTGACACCGAGAATCAGGTCGATCAACTCGCGAAGGCGCGGACGGTCTGCGGTCGGGATATCCAGCAGGTCGGCGATGACTTGAAACGGTAGGTGCGCACCCACGGTCTCGACGAAGTCGAACTCGCGCATTTCCCGGATCTGTTCGACGATGGCGTCGGCCAGGCTGCCCACATAGTCGGTCATCTGTCGGATGGCGCGTGGCGAGAACGCCACCTTGACCAGACTGCGGTACTGCTGGTGCTTGGGGTCGTCCATCGCGATGATGGAGCCGAGCATCTCCAACATCTGTGACGGCATGTCGTCCATGGAAAAGCCCTTTGTGCTGGTGAACCGCTCCGAGTCACGCGTCACCGCCCGCACTTCGGCATAGGACGTGACCGACCAGAACCCCGGTCCATCGTCTGCGTCGAGGAATTCCACTCCGCCGCTGCGTTTTCGGATTGTGTCGTAGTCGTGCAGCCGGGTAGCAATGGTGTTGTCCCAGAACGGGCTCAAATTCGCCGGGTTCGGCTGCGATCCGCTGACTGCCATACTTTTAAGTATGCCGCAACGTCGGGGCTTGCGACGCCAGCCATCGCGCGCCGCGCTCTGGCCAGAATGCGCACTAGACCTTAAGCGCCGCCCGCAAGGTCAACGCCGAGGCGACCTACTACGCCGAATAGCTCCTCGTAGATGTTGCCGGGCACAGTGAAGGGTTCGGTTCCTGAAATCTCGGAGAAGTGTTCGGCTATGTCGTCCGCGGTCGCGTTGACTTCTGTGTCGGCCAGCCAGCCGTCGCCAAGACCGATGAACGCCCGCGCGTATCTGCCAGCCAGGGCGGAGTAGTTCTGATGGGTGGATTCGCAGGCACGACTGGCCAGATAAGTGACAATCGGCACGACCTTCTCCGGTGCGATGAGGTCTTTCAGGCCGGTTTCTTCCAGTGTTTTGGAGTCCACCGTTTCGGTGACCATCCGCGAAAATCCAAAGGGCAGCACGGTGTTTGAGGCGATGCCGTGGTCGGTTCCCTCAAGTGCGATGACGTTGCTCAGCCCGACCAGCCCCGCCTTTGCTGCGCCGTAGTGGGCCTCGAAATGCTGCCCGAACATTCCGCCCGACGACGAGATGAAGACGAATCGTCCGTATCCCTGTTTCTTCATCACTTTGAATGCGGGTTGACTCAGGTAAAAACCGCCGTCCAGGTGGACGGCCAACATCTGCCGCCATTTGGCTGGCGTCAACTCGTCGAAAGCGACGCTGTTGAAGATCCCCGCGTTGCTGATGACCGCATCGAGGCGGCCGAAGTGCTCGAGGGCGGTTTGGACAATTGCATTGCCGCCTTCGGGGCTGTCAACCGAGTCGTAGGACGGTGCGGCCTTCCCGCCCTTCTCGATGATTTCGCCGACAACCTCGTCCGCGACCTTCGAGTCCGAGCCCTCGCCACCCATGGTGCTGCCCAGATCGTTGACCACCACCGAGGCTCCGCGACGCGCCAAGTCCAGCGCATAGAGCCGGCCCAAACCTCTGCCGGCGCCGGTAACTACGGCAACCTGGCCTTCGAAATCAATCATCTCCGTCTCCCGCATCAACGCAAAACAGCCGTCCGATTAGCGGCGGCTCCTCTCTAGAGTCATTGCGATCTTGCGATGCAGTCAACGGTTTTCGGGCGGCTTGCAACGCCGATGGCCGCGTAGGACGGGGCAGCTGGCATCTCGAAACGACCTAGACCAGGGGACTAGTGCGAGACACAATGGTCAATGTGTCTCGTAAATGAGAAAAGCAATAATTGGCGATGGGACGGACTTCGACATGACACGCAGGGACTGGGCGTTCGGGACGGACCACAATGCCACCGCGCGTGAGCGCATTCTCTCGGTTGCCTCAGAGCTCGTCTCGCGCAGTGGATTTGAAGCCTTTACTGTCGATGCGCTTGCCGCCAAGCTACATTGCTCGCCGGCGACTGTTTACCGCCATGCTGGCGGCAAGGCAGCAATCATCGAAGCTCTCATCTCGCGGTTCTCCGAACGCATCGCGAGCGCGGTCAACGAGGCGATTGCAGAACTGAGCGGTACCGAGCGGGTGGTAGGCGCAATCCTCGTAGGGCTGGAACATATGCGCGCCGAACCGCTTGGCCAACTGATCATGGGCGACATACGGCCAGGACACGATGGCGGGGCCGTAAGCACGTCACCGCTAGTCGCCAAGATCGCAGAAGAAATGATTGGACACAGCGACCCGGTGGCCGCACAGTGGCTCTTCCGCATCACATTTTCGTTGTGGTACTGGCCCCTGAAAGACAAAGAAGCCGAGCGCGAGTTGGTGACTCGGTTCGCGGCGCCGTCCGTCACGCAAGGGCTACGAGGGTGATGATCTCTACGGGCATCTAGCTCCTCATCGGTGAACGCGCCCCGCCAAACCAGCGGCTCGTTAGCGTCCACCATCTTGCCGCGCGCTCACTCTTCGGTGGCCGACTTGTGCGCAACGAGCAGGAATCCAGGCATCGTCATTCGCCCGTCAGCAGTGCGCTCGACCTCCCGTGTCGGGGCGCGCCCTTCCGGCATCGGAACATCGTTGGCGTACAGCTTGGCCGGTCGCACCGAGTCAACGGTCCATAGGGTGGCCACGGTGTCGCGCAGCTCGTCCTCGGCAAAACCGATTGGCCGGGCAAGTCATCGCCAAACGGACGTTTGCCGAAGGCGAGGACGTACAAGTGCGCGCCGGGCGCTGCTGCGCGGTGGATCGACTGCACATACGGTTGCCGGCGGTCCTCCGGCAGGGAATGGAGCAAGCCGCTGTCCATCACGGTGTTGAATCGGCCGTCATAGCCGTCGAAGTCAGTCACGTCGGCTTGCGCGAATGATGCGGTGGTAAGGCCGCGTTCGGCGGCAGCCGCGGTCGCGGCGGCGACGGCGGTCTTGCTGGCGTCCAGACCGACGACGACGACTCCTCGCTCAGCCAATGCCAGCCTGAGTGCAGCATGACCGCAACCGGCGTCGAGCACGTCTCCACGAACCTTGCCCTGGTCGATGAGCGCGGCCAACTCTGGCTGTGGTGCGCCAATGCTCCACGGCGGCAAGGACTCCTGCTGATATGCGTTGTCCCAGTCCATCAGCGGTTGCGTCACGAACCCGTCCTTCTCGATTGCGGCGAACAGCGGTGACGGTCGTCGCTTGCCACTGTGCCCGATTTTCCGAGGAACTGGTCGAATCGTCGGCCGCCGTGCACGGTGATCAGTGATCAGAGTCCCGGGCACGACTCTAGCGGCGAAGGCCTGGCAGCTGAGGCTGCCATAACCAGATCTTTCCGACCGGCACAATCTCTTTGGAGCTAGCGAGATTCGAACTCCCGACCTACTCGATGCCAACGAGTCGACTTGGGAGTTTGCAGACGCTGACCGCGTTGGCTCCGTTAACAATTGGCAGGTCAAGAGGTTGACGGCGTTGGCTGATTGAGTCCGCCGCCGGAGGTACTGCGGACGGATTGCGGACGCAAGAGAGATGGCGGAGGCTGCCGGAGAGAGAGTGGGCGCTGGCCGTTTAAGTCGACCGAGCTGACCGTGAAAGGGGCACCCCAACGCCGTGTTCCGCGAGTGATCACACGTCAAGCGTGCTTAGAACTTCACCGCAAGGTCCTGGCGAGCCAACCTACGAACGCCCCAGAAGTAGGTGACGAATGGCATGGTGCACCACAAGAGGTTCAGGACCACGAACTTGATCCACATCTCGACTGGACTCGTCATGCTTTGCAGATTGTTCGCGATCTCCACCCCGAAGTAGACCGCGGGCAGCGTGACCTCCACGATCATCCCGCCCATGATGAAAGAGAGTTGTGTGCTGGTGAACTGCTTGCCGTTGCGGAAGAACTGCACCATTGCATATGCCTCGAACAATCCAATGAAGAAGGCGATCCATTCAAGGACGATGATGAGCGGGTCGCCGTTGAGGTAACGGGCGTCGCCTCCGAGCAGGATGGGCGACCACATGTATGTCCAGAGCGCGCCATGCTGCACACCATCTCTGATCTGATCAAAAATCAGGAGCCACGGTAGTTCCCAAATGAATCGTGGGATCAGGGCGATGAAGACCCAGACGATGACCATCGCACCCAGTCGTTCCGACCTCGTGCGGTCACGCTGGCCGGGAAGCGGTAGCCACGGCAGCGCGAGCGCCGTAACGAAACAGCCCACGACAAAGGCGACCAAAGTGGTGGATGCGACGACGTGAGAAACCCCGGCATGAAATTCGAGATACCAGAACACCAAATGGATGACGAAGAAGAACGCCAGGACGCCGAAGAGCGACTTTTGCAGAGACGAAAGTCCACGCTTCGCCGGTGACACTTGTTTCTTGTCGGCGCTGATTGTCTCAGTCATGAGCTCGGCTTATATCGGGAACGGGTAGCTGCACGCCCAAAGCATGGCACTTTCCAGCACATTGGGATCCTAAGCTTAGAATTCCACGTGGACAAGTTGTCGC